>UMGV01049715.1_pt1 | contig 32738 bp, 42 predicted proteins | sample 1965361 | NCBI WGS metagenome assembly UMGV01 (sample SAMEA4836081, study PRJEB28245) | human gut metagenome | biome: gut microbiome; material: fecal sample | place: Denmark | collected 2008
TTTGTATATTTTTCTATAAAATTAATATTTAATTATTATACAATTTTCTTCATATAATTCATTTAATAATTAAAAAATGATAAATTAATCTTTAATTTTCCTTTCTCTTTCTTCTTTATATTTCTGATAATTTCGTATATAATAATCATTATAATATCTCATTACAATAATACATATATAAATTGTAAATAAAATAAAAATAATGGCAATAAAATTCATCATTGTAGATGCAGCATTTATCAATGTAGGAATTGCAAATGTAAACATTACAATTAAAAATAATACAAATACACTTGTTATCACAAATGGATTAAAATTCTTTAATGGATTATGATACCGATACATTGCTAATTTAATTTTAATTTGTTAATTTACTTATTTTATATTAATATTTATTATTTGTCTACTTTTGTAAAAAGTAAAAAGAGAGTATTTATTTACAAAACTTACTCTCTTTTATATATTGAATTACTTTTCAATCATCTTTATAGATCTCTTAACAAATGCTGCCAAATCTTCACCTGATAATAATCCATACTGTAACAAACCAATATCAATTAATTCATGAATATGACTATCTGCATGTGCATGTTTATTAATAATTTCCTTTTTCTCTGCAATAATATTATCAAGTTCTTTTTTAATAGAATTCTTTGCATCATCTGTATCAGCTGCTTCCAATCTTGTATTAATATCTTTAACTTTTTCATTAATATCATTAATTTGCTGACCAATTTCTTTTTCAGCAATCTTAATAATCTTCTTTACAACTTTAGAATCCGCATTAATAATAATCTTAATAGATGCATTATTTTCCAAATACATACCAGCATTATTAAGCATTGACATTTCCTTCATACGACGGAAGAACTCATCAGCAACAATAGTAATAGGTAGTGCATCTTTACCATCTTGCTGAACAATATACTGATGTGTAATTTTAGGAAGATTTAGCTCAATACAATCAAACATAGATACCAACATACTCTTAATATTCTCAGATACTGGTTTTTCTTTCTTAATTGTATCATCTTCTTTCTTAATAAGGTTTTCTGGTACATCTGCATCAATACGTTTAAATGTTACATTCTTTTCCTGTAATTTCATTTCGAATGTATGTACTTCAAATGCTCCATATTGACTATTAAACAACAGAATATTATAACCGTATTTCTTTAAAGCATCGATATAAGTATATTGTGTAGCAGTATCATATGTATACAAATATACAATTTTACCATCTTTATCTTTCTGTGTTTCTGATACCTTATCATAATATTCATCAAAAGTATACATCTTATTATCAGTATCAACAAGAAGAATAATATCCTTTGCTTTATCAAAAATATTAGGTTCTGTTACAACACCTAGATTAATGAATGTTTTAATTGTTTCCCACTTTTTCTCATATGTTTCTCTATCTTTCTTCATAAGTGTACGAAGTGAACTCATAACCTTATTAGTAATATGTGAACTAATCTTTTTAACATTAGCATCATTTTGAAGAACTGAACGAGAAACATTCAATGGAATATCAGGAGAATCAATTACACCATGAAGAAGGCTCAAATAATCTGGCAATACACCATCTACATCATCTGTCACAAATACACGATTACAATACAAATTAAGATGCTTACGCTCAAAAATAGGATGCTTCGGATCAAATGCAGGGAAATAAAGAATTCCCTTAAATGTAAACGGTGTATCAATATTAATATGAATCCAGAAAAGTGGTTCAGGTCTATTAGGGAATGTTTCTTTATAGAACTTGATATAATCTTCATCTTTAAGTTCTGATGCAGATTTTAACCACAAAGGTTCATCTCGTGTAATTTTTGTTTCATGTGATTCTGGATATGTAACTTCACCGGTAGATGAATCAGTAGTTGGTGCAGGAACATCTTTAAGATAAATTTGAATAGGTAAATATTCTGCATACTTCTTTAAAAGTTCCATAAGTTTACTTTCATTTACATACTCCTTATATTCATCAGAAATATGCATAATTACATCGGTACCTACAGATTCTTTATCATCATCCTTAAGTGTAAACTCTGTAGTTCCTTCACATGTCCATCTACATGCTTTTGAATTCTCTTTATATGACTTTGATACAATTTCAACTTTTGAACTTACCATAAAGCTTGAATAAAATCCAAGTCCAAAATGACCAATGATCTGTGTATCCTTATATTTCTCTAAGAAGTCATTTGCTCCTGAAAATGCAATCTGATTAATATACTTTTCTATTTCATCAGCAGTCATACCAATACCCATATCAGAAACAGTAATCGTATTATCTTCATGATTAATAGTAACTGTAACTTTTAAATTATCTGGATTTGCTGTATACTCATTTGCACTAATAACTTTAATTAACTTCTATGATGCATCAACTGCATTACTTACGATCTCACGGATAAAAATATCCTGATCCGTATACATAAATTTCTTGATTAATGGAAAAATATCCTAACTAGTAACCCCAATATTACCTTTTTGCATATTTAAAAAATCAATTTTTGTTTAAATATTATATTCAAATATATGTTAATTGTTTAATTTATTTTTTATATAAAATAAAAAAGGATATAACCTTTAGAGTTATATCCTTTAAAAAATTAATAGTATGTTTTTTAATAATTATTCAAAATTTAAAAGTCCAATAAAATCTCCGCTTTAAAATAACCTCCCACAACACAGGGACATTCTTTACTCATTAATTATCCAGTTAATCCATAATATATTTTCATATCATTTTCAAATTATAATATCGATATTAAATATTACAATGTAATATTCTTTATAAATAATATTCTTATCATTTTCAATTTCAATATATTATTTCACAATCTTCAAATTAACTTTCGAGGGTATAATATCATCGTACTATTAAATTAAAGTTTCAATAATATCTTCATAATAAACTGAAGTAACTAATAAATAGTATCTAATTCATGTTTTTATTAGATTCATAAAGAATTATTAGAAATATATATGTTACTTTATTTATAATTTTTACTATATTATATTTAAATTATTCTATTTATAATTGTAAACAATATATATATTCATAGCTATATTACCATTTTTAATATCTTTGCCACTTATCTAATAAAAGGAATGTTCATAAAAACATATTGGTTTAGCCTATAGATTCAGTTATACTACTATTTTTTATAAATGTATATCTTTAACTATAATTACTTAGTTTCATTATTATCTGCTGTAACTACATCATTATTAGTAATCTCCATCATCTTATAAATACATTCAGGAGATTCATTAAATGAAGCGGATTCAATAGATTCATTATTGAAATACATTGTAGTTACATTCTTTCCATCCTCTTCTGATTGTGAAATAACAGAAATAATCTCTGTGTTTACAATCATAACTGCATTATCATCACTTGAATGAAGTTTCAAAAAATCGGTATTATTCAACTCTACAATATTTTGATAAATCTTCTCTGGTGTTTCATTGACTGTAATTGAATCAATATTTTCATCATCAAAATATACAGTTGTCATTTTACCAGAATAATCATTATCTGCAGTTACAAGACTAATCTTTGAAATTCTTGCAATAATAACACTATTATCTTCTTTTGAATGAAGCTTAATAAATTTATTTTTTGACATAAATTATTTTCTTTATTTGTTATTTGATTAACTTAATTGTAAATATATTACTCTATAATTTAAATAAAGTCTATATTATTTCAATTTATTTTTTACTTACATGGAATCCAATTAAATTCCATAGAAAATACTTGAAGACCTGGTTCATATTTAATATGATAACGCTTACAATCATTACGATTTAATGTAAAAATTGTTCCTTTTGGTCCTTCTACCTGCTTAAGAATAAGTATATTAAGAAGTTCATCTTTTACTGTATAAATAAATTTCTTACATACATATTTCTTTATAATCTCTCTAGAACCACAAACAGATTTCTGTCTAAGCATATATTTCTTACCAACTACAAACTTCTTTTTTACAAGAGCTTTAGCATTATTTTTCGCTTCCTGCTTTGTTACCTCAGCAGAAGGCTCAATATATGCTTCTTGCTCTTGCTCCTTATTTGTAGTAAGTTCTGCTTTCTTTGGTTCTACTTCCATTAAAAACAATCCCATACTATTTACTTATTATTGTTATCTGTTAATGAAATTTCAAGTTGACGTGCAAACTCACGCAAATGAGATTCATATTCCTTACGCTCTTCTGCCCCACGATCATGGATATTCTTAACTTCCTGAATTGTCTGAATAAGTTCCTGTGTAGTGTCCTTAAGTGTATCAAGCTTAATAACTGACTCTTCACTTGCCTTAGCAACATTAACAGAATTCATATGAAGTGCCTTTGCATTTTCACGCAAAATCTTATTAGTCGTATCAGTAATCTTTTGCTGTGCCTCAATAGAATTCTTCTGATTATTCATAATAATACTGATAGAAATCTGATTCTTCCACAATGGCAAAACATTATTTACAATATTATCAGACTTATCTGCAATTGCAACATTATTCTGCTGTGTTGCACGGATCTGAAGAAGATTCTGTGTCAAAACATATTCAGTTGTTTCCATATCAACAATCTTCTTCTGAATTTGATTAACGAAATTTTGTGTATCATTAATCTCATATATCTCATAATCATTAGCATGAGCCTTCATGTTTTCAAGTTCATCCTTAACTGTCTGCTCACGAACCTTTGCGGCAAGAATAAGTTCACGAATCTGCTCAATATATGAAACGTTAGCGTCAAAAATCTGATTAAGCGTTGAATTATCTCGTAATGCAACTGTACGTGCAGTATCAATCTTTTCACCAATCTTTGTAACACTATCTTTAATAGTATCATACTTAGTCATAATAGACTCAACAGAAGTCATCATCTTTCCAATAATAGGGAAATTTCTCCAGAATTTCTTCCATCGAGTATTAGTATTAATCTCATCAATATCAATAAGATTAAGCTGACTAAGAAGTTCATTTGTAAGCTGTACAACAACAGACGAATTATCTCCACGAACAGAATTAAGAAGATTATCGCCATTACGGGAAATAACAGAACTCAATTCTTTACCATATGAAGTCACTGTAGTCATATCATGACGGTCCAGCTTCTCCGTCTTCTGTAAATACTTTGCTTTCTCATCAGCAGACATAACAGCAATTCGCTGATCATAGTTATACTGACTTTGTGTAAGGGTTTCTACCTGACCCTTATCATTAAACATTGCTACATTTGTATTTTCCATTTATAATATCTTTAAACTTAATATGTTATATATTCATATATAATTAAAACAATAAAAAGTTTAAATAATTTATATATTAAATAAATATTATCAATTATTAAATTATAATTCAATTAAATTAAATGAAATATTAAATTCTTTTTCATTATTAGTAATATTCCTAAGTATACCTTCTGAATTAAGTAAAAACCCTGCTCTGCAATCCAAGCATGCATAATATTTAGTTATAATAGGCAATTCACTTTGTTGAGTATGACTAAAAATTTGATAATCAATATCTTTTGGTTTATTAACTTTCTCTTTATCTTCCCAACAAAATTCTAAGGCTTCATTTACATCAGCCCATATAACAGAACCATATGGATCATATCCACCTCTTGAATATCCTATATGATTCAAAATATTTCCCATTTTTCTTTCATCACCGGATTTAACTAAATCATTAAGGTATGTAATAAAATCAATAATATTCATACTATTAATTTTATTATCTATATTTTTAATATCATTAATCCAACATTGACCAATTACTGAATGACTAAATGATATAAATTTATTTTTAATATAACGATATGTTACAAGATTAAACATATCAATATTATCCAAAAATAATCGTCTTATTTCTTTTCCGTTTTTATTATCATAACGATCCCGTGGTAAATTATATGAAATATATTCCATATCATGATTACCCAATAATAATGTTACCTTATCATAATTATCAGATTTAAATTTTAAAATCTCTTTAAAATCATCTAATGCATCTTGTTTTGATATTCCTTCATAATTATATGGATCCAAATAGTCACCTAAGAATATAATTTCATCACATTCACATTTAATACATTCTTTCCAGAATGTACGTCCGTGTATATCAGGAATAATTAAAATATTACTCATATATAAAATTATTTTTATATTATATTCATTAGGTATCTATTTGTTTAAATTAAATGTTATCCTTCATTACTTCATGATAATATATCATACTTTTTCAACAGTATAATTATTTTTTATATATACATTCATTAAAAAATATGTATCAATATATACAAATCGTTTTTTTGTACTATATTTAACATATTCGCAATCATTAACATCACTAGCATATATTATAATTTTATGAATAATATTATCAGTTACATATATTGAACATATTTTATGATTTCCAATATATATTTCTACACAATCATATGAATCATTTATATTATAACTTGCAAATTTACATCTAATTTCATAATAATCTAATCTCTTATATGAAAATAATTGTGTAATAGATGATATATATAATTCTCCTATTTTATACAAATTTTCTGCTTTATCTAAATCTGAATAACCTGATGGATATTCTGTTTTATTCCATGGTTTATTTTTTAATGTATTTAATTCATCATCGATAACCTTCTATGTAAATACAGACTATGTTGCATCATTATCAACAATATCATCAATATCATCAAATAAACTCTCTATTAAACGTTTTATTAATTTATTCATATTATGTTGTTTGCGTATATTTATGTTCTATGACTCTAATAATAAGTTTTATATTATCAGTACTATTTATATTTAATATTGGTGAATAATTTATTACAATATCAATTGTTTTATCACTATCAGTTGGCCAATTATATGTATGGTAAACATATGTTTCTTTCATTTTTAATTTAAAAACTCCATCTACTAATTCACATATAAGATGATCAGTAGTTGATGTGTTTATTGATATTGATGTAATTTCATTATACTGCATACCTTTATCTAAACTATGAAAATATGAATATAAAAACGGTTTAAGTATAACTTCTCTGTCTTTAGTGTCTGAAGTTATATATATATCTTCAGTTGAAAGTATAAGAGGATTTGAAAAGAACTAATATACCGTACCATTTATAATTAATGCTGTAACATTTAAATCTTTAAATGTTCGATCAAATTTATAATACCTTGCATTGGTTTTACCTTTAGCACTTACATCAAAAATAGACGCATCAATATATGCATCAGGTTTATCAAATGTATATCCATATAATGTTTTTGAAATTAAATTACCACTTTGACGTTTCATATCATATGTTAAACGCCCAAGTAATGTATAATGAAGTACAGTTGGTGAAGAATGTGAGTCAAGGCCTTTATCCAATACTACTGATTTTATAATAACTTCAGAATCTACTGGAGTATCAGATGTTGAATATATAAAATCATTTAGTGATAAATGTGGCATAGTTCCTTTCATATTATATGTATTATATGTAATTTGTAAACGACCATTACCCATCGTATTATACCAATGACCATATAAGTCAATATAAATATATCTACATTTTTTCTATAGTTTTTTATCTGTATAACTATTTATTGTATTTATAATATTTTTTAAATTAATATATACAGATTCATGTTCACCTGAAATATTATCGCCGCCAAAAAGTATTATATCTTGATATTTAGTATTTCCTGTTCCTATTGTCTTATTATATCCAGCAGCCAAATTATTTATAAATACATAATTTTTTTTAACATTATTACTTGCATCTATAATTATACCTTTATATGGCATTAATGCATCAGTTTTTGTAGTTATATGTGTAATAGTATCCAGATCAAATCCAAACTAATTATTCATTTTATCCTTATCTGAGGAAGAAGAACCTCCATGTGATAAAAATTCATATTTAAATATAAGAAAATCAAATGGTGACATTGCAATATTATATGAACTATCTTGCATTACTAATACTTCTACTGCATCTACACTTGATATATAATTAAATGTTATTTTAAAATTAACATATCTCTCATAATCATATGAATCATTATCATTTTTTGAAAAACGATATTTATTTAATATTGTATTATTAACATTATCTACCGTTGTATCAACAAATGCAAAATTAATAGGTAATTCATATGTCATATCACCATCATCATATACAGAATATTCTACTGTATAATGTGATTTATTAAGATCTACTTTAGTCCCACCTTTTACTTGCGCATAATACTATATATATAAATAACCACTGTCATCATATTTTAAATCTAACTCTTCTGGATCTTCTAATTTTATTGAATTTCTCATATAATATGCAGAAGCATGTAATTCAAATAATGCAGAATCTTGTGTTAATGTTATACTCTTTTCTGTACCTTCATATGTTGCAGTAAAGGTATATGATATTTGTGTAGAACTATTATTTAAACCAAAAGTAACATTTCTACTTATATAATCATCTTTTGTTTCTGGTCCACTTACACTTGTTATATAAACTTTATTATCATATGAAAATGTTACTTCATCTGAATCTAATATATGTTTGCCACTTAATAATCCACAATATTTTATGGTTTTTGTTTCACCTACAATATTAACAATATTTTGTTTTGACTAATCAGTTTCACTATCATATATAGATACATCAATTGTTGCGCCACTCTATGTTACTGATAAATATTTTGTATATTCATTATTATTTAAAGTATAACTACATTTAAATTCATATGTTATAGAATTTTCAGTTTTATTATCTAAAACTGTATATTCTTTTTTATATACACCTTGTTGTAATCCGGATGACAAAACAGTTAATTCTTTACCTGTTGTTTGTATTATACTAAAATTATCTGGATTTGTATTTTGATAAATTTGTCCATTATTATCTTTTTCTATATGACATTGGATAATTATATTTGATGGCGATAATGGTGACAATGTACTTGGACTAATTGTCGCCTTTAATTCATAACTTGAACCAGACTATGTACATATTAATGTTTTTTTATGTTTTTCATCATCACCACCAAATTTAATACTAAATTTATATGTCTTACCTTCTGTTGTAGGATTAGCATCAATTTTATAATCAAATGAATATTTTTTTAATTCACTATCATATATAACATTAATAGTTTTACCTGGTATCAACTGAGTACTTATATTTAAATAATAATTAAAATTTCTTATTGCATCTTCTCCTAAATCTACTTTTTCACCATCATATTCTAACCAAAATGTGATTTTTATAGTTTTACCATTATTACCTATTTGGTGGTCGCTTATTTCTGCGTTTAATTCACATTTTTCATCTCTACCAAATGATGTTCTTATTACTGTTAAATCTTTTGTTTTATTCTCATCATTACCGTTATAACAATAATGAAATGTATATGTTTCATTCTCTAATCCAATATAAAGCTCTAAATTATACTCTGATTTATATGTATTTAAATCTAATATACCATTCTTAATACTAAACTTATTATCACCATTAAATTTAAAATAATCAGACTATGTTGGTTGTAATTCATCATTTAATAAAACTTTAACATGTAAATTTTGACTTGAATGTGGTTTTGCATTATAAGTTATTATTCTACCGTTATCTGTTATTGTTCCAGAATTACTACTATCAAAAAATGCATCTAAATCAAGTGAAGCACCATTCTAATATATTTCAATTCTATTATTAATATTATTATAATAATTAGTAAATGTATGCTACTTATAATGATAAGCTATTCCATTTATATTATCATCAATAAATTGATATTTTATAGATTTAGTTATTTCTCGTTTTAATAAGTCATCATTTTTATTTACTTTAAATGTAATTTTTAAATATGATGAATCATTAAACTTTACTTCTCCTGCATTTTCAAACGCATTATTATCAATAGTTATATTTTCCTAATCTATAAAACTTACAAAATGTGTTTTATCCAAATCTATATATGTTTTATAATCATTACCATAAATATAATTATCATTAGTTCCTAAAATAATAGTAAATACAGTTCTATAATATAATGTTACATAATAATTTTTTGATGTTATTCTTTTATCATCAGTACCTATTTTCAATATGCTTTTATTATCATTGTATGAACTATCGTTATCAGATCTATATTGAATATATGTTCCTGGTAACGGATTAAGATTATCTACAGTGCATGTTCTAATTACAGGTTTGTAAATATTTAATATTTTGTAAATATATAAATTTTCACTATAACCCTACATATACTTAAATTGATATGTTACACCTTCAGAACATATATATCTTGGTATTGTAATTTTACCTCTATATGTATAATCGTCTTCATTATATGTTGGATTTTCATCTACATATGCCTATACATCAACCCAATTATCAGAAGTAATTGAAAAACCTTTTAACTAAAATTTTGATATATCAACATTTTTATGTGAATGATCTGTCTCATTAATTTCGTGTATATAACATTTATAATAAAGTATATTATTAATAAAAGGAGATATATTCAACCTTAATGAGTTATAATCTAATAAAGTTGAATAATTACTATCTTTATATAAGTCTATATATATCTATAAATATAGTTGTTTAATATCGTAATATGTATCTGAATCTTTATATTTTACTTTAATACGAAATACAATATCTTTCTTAGTAGTTTCTCCGCTCTTACTACATGGTTCGACTTTTATAATAGACTCAGATCTATTATGTAATTTTTTATTACGTTGTATCACTGTTATATAATCAGGTAGGTTATCATTATTTGTATATGTAAACTTTACAACATCAACCGCAGATTCTATCTGTTTAATGTCTTTATCTTCTTCATCTCTTGAACTTCTATCTTTAATAATACCTACACTCGTTACTTCAAAATTATCTTCACCTAATGCAGAAACATAATTTGAACTTGGATTAATGATACATGAATATACTACTGGGTACTATTGGACATCGTGTTCTTCTGTAATATTATTATATTTTACAGTAAACGTTAATGTTCTATCTACTTTTTCATCATATATACCATTTGTATAATCTTTATCATCTTTTTTATAATAACATCTTATATTACTTGCCTCTATATACTTAATATTATCATATGTTTTAATTTTATATTGTATATCTGCTAAATTAACATCATTATTATTACATGTAATTGTATATAGATTTATATCTTCTATTGTAATATTTTTTTTATTATCATATGCTCTAAATGTTAAAACTATATTATTATATTCTGGTATACCTCCTATTATTTCTGCGCATTTATCGGATCTAACTTCTAAATTAATTAAAAGTGCACTCTATGTTAAGGTACATGATGCTGATAGATTATTCATTTCAAAAACTATTGTCTTTGTAATATCATTTATAATAGAAGCACTTTCATATCTATCAAAATTAATATCTAATATATATTCATCTTTAGATAATATAACATTCTTATCTTGTTCACCATTAACTAATGCATTTATTGTATATGTATTAGAAATATCATTTTTTGTATTTGTAATACTTGTAATCTTTACAGAAGAGTTTTCATCAATTTTTATTATACCATAATAATGTAATCTTATTGTTTCACCAAATGCAGAAACATTATATGAACCATTAGTGGAAGGAACTTCTATTTTATTTTTATCTCTATCTAAATATTCTACGTAATACTATAATTTTATATCTGATTTATCTTGTATTAATGTTATTGACGGTTTACTTTCTATTTTTTTAGAACCATTATATACAGCTTTAACATTTAACTATCTTTCTTCACTTGTATAATTTTCATAAACATTTATAGTAGTTTTAAATGTCTTTGATTTAGTATCATATATAGTTTTAATTACATTATATTTTAATTCATTCTCATCTTTTACATATGAAAAATCTAAATATAAATTATCTTTAACTTCTATAGGTTCTTTATTAATACCATTTGTATATGTACACTTATATTCTAATATTCTATTATCTCCATTAAAAACTACTGAATTTGGTTTATCAATATCTAAAGTAATAGTATATGTATTAAGTCTCTATTCTATTAATTTTGAACACTTAACTTCATTATATTGAGTTTTAAATATAGCTTCAAATTCTAATTGCTTATGATCTATATCAATATTCTCATCTATTAAATATACTAATTCTACTGTATTGTCAGATGAATTAATTTTTAATGACTTTATTTTATTTTTATCTAATAAATTACCATTTAAATTTAATGTTACATTAAACTAATTTCTTTTATTTAATACTGCCCAATATTTTATATGGATTTCCTATTCATCACCAGATATTATACCACCATTTTCTGAAAGTCCGTTCTTTCTCTATTTTTCTGTAGGAATAAATTCCAAATTAACGTTAATATCTTCTTTAGGAATCTATGAAACTTTTGCATATATATGATTTATAGGTGTTAAACTATTTACATTATTATGTACGGTAAATTCCATTACATCTTTACGTAATTTTCCTGTTGAATTATCACTAATAGATGTAATGACTAATTTATTATAATATTTTAATTTTTCATTTGTTTCATTTTCATTTTCACCTTCTTTTATAAATTTATATCCTGTAATCCAATCAGGTTTATATATACATTCAATCTCAGATGTAATAGGTATATAATTTTTTTCTAATACAGCATAATAACCGGTATTAGTCTCATTAAAATTAGCAGCAGGTAATAACGGTAATGTAATAGTATCTGATAAAAATTTATGAAATTCATTATTGCTCATCACTTTATATGCAAATTAGTTTTATAAATTAAATAAATCCATGGAATATAAAATCTCCATAAATTGATCTAGTTGTTGGTCCCCACGTTGTCAATATAGCGCCAACAAACCAAATATTTGTTAATTTTAATCGTTCATAACTAGGTAAGAAATCACCTCCAATAACAATAGAAGCTTCTAATAATCTTACTAACTTTTCTATAGCCGGTGAATTTTGATCACTCAATGCTAACCGTACATCAAATAAATCAGGATCCATTAAATATTCTGGTGTTGTAATAGGAGGAAATGACTTTCTAACTATTTCATTTATTTTCTTAAAATCTACATTCTGTAAAGCAGACTTTGCACCAATATCAAGTTTAAATTGACACTTACTCATATCAAATGCAATATTCATAACACCCATTCCCCAAAATGGTTTACCTAACTATCCAGCTTTATATACAGTTGGATCAGTTTTATAAAAAGGGCAAATTGCCATATTTGACTTTGCAGTAAAGAAGAAACCATATTCCTATGGACCTATATAGAATGGTCCACTTATATTTGTAATTGTATTATATGCAACAGCTAGTGCTTTTTCCAAAGATTCCTTTGCTAATTGTACTGCTCTGATAATCTGATTAATAACTGCAAATAAAGGTGCTAATTTCTCATCTACCGTACCGAATTTAATACGCCTTAGTAATTTTATAATCAACTCATTTTTCTTTATTAGAAGTAAATTAATTATCTTTTTTAACTCTATAAATACAAGGTTTACTTTTGCTGTTACATAATCTCTATATTCTTTTGGCATTGTTGCAGTACCAGCTAAAATATCAGGTACTTTCTATACTACATTTAATACGAGATTAAAATAATCTAAAATATTTTTAATTCTATCTATTATTTCTGGTGTTTCTACTCTATATTCACCTTTTAATGTTTCAGAAATTTTTATAAGTAAATCTTTTGCTGCACATGTGACTGAACAATAACCATTACCCGGCATAAAATCAATATGTTTACCACAAACAGGACATGTCCCGCCTTTTGTAAGATAATGACCAAACTAATCAACTGCAGATGCTAATCCTATTGCAGCATCTAACGTATTTTTACTCGTTCTAGTTCCATCTTTATCTTCTGTTACAGTATTTGTAACATTCTTAACTATATCTTCATCTTCTGCATTTTGTACAGAAGCAGCTGCTAATGTTGTTACATCCTGTAATGCAACTGTATCTTTTATCTGTTGATTAACATCTGTTTCTTTCCCTTGATGATATTCATTATCCTATACAGAAACACCATATATATCTTCTTCTATGATATTAGATTCATCAAATAATGATGCTCCTGTATATTCCTCTAGATCTTCTTCTGATTGTTCAGTATGTCCAGTTGTATTTACGAATTCTTCATTATTATCTTCTTGTTCGTCTAACTATTTCTATGTAAAAGAATTAATATATTCTACTGTTTCATCACCAGATTTATTTTTTAATGTTTCACCAGTTGTTAAATTTTTAATGTTATATATTAGATCAACATCAATCAGATTATTAGTTACATTTCCATTCTTATCTACTTCATAATAAACATACCATGTTACTCGTATTTCATTGCTTGGATCTCCTACATAATATGTTTTATATCTTAATGATTTTGTATAATATTTTTTATTCTCATCATACTAAAAATTGTCATCATCATGGTTATAATAAATAACACCAGTTTTAGATGTAATTGTTTCCATTATCAAATAATTAAGTTTTCAATATTTCCTAAATATTCAACTTCATTTAAATTAAATTTTTGTTTTGTATTGTCATTAAATTTTACAATACATGTATTAACATTTTCCTATATAGAATATAATGTACCGAATTTATTATTCTTAATAACATATACATCATTTTCATGTAATTGATTTGATTTAAATTTCAAATAATTATCATTTGTAAGTGGATATTTTGGTTTCTTATTTTGTTTATTTGCTATCATTTTACCTAATACTTTAGGTGCACCATCAAATGTTTTTATATTATTGAAATTTGCATAACAATTACCATGAATAATATATGGGAATGCAGTCCAATCAGATAAATTATTTCCTGTCATATTACAAGAGCCATCTACCTCATTGAATTTAAATAACTACATTCCCATACGATTTAATCCTTTATTGGAAAGATATAAATTATCATGGACATCTACTAATATACCATGACCTGTACATTTAATTTCGTAATTATCTACGTCTAATTCATTTAGCATTCTTTCGACTCTTGGTTTTAATTCATTTTCTTCATACTCTGAAGATATATTTGTTGATAAATAATCATCATCACCTAATATATCATCAAAATCATCAAACATTGATTCGTTTAACGTAGATATATTTCTTTTATTGTATTTGTTTATTTTTTTATATTCTGGAACGGAAATAATCATAATTAGTTATTAAATAATAATTTATATTATTTATTTTTTAATTATTATCATCCATAATTAAAGATGGTTTACCTCTATCATCTTTTTTAATTCCCTAACATTCTATTATTTTATTCTTATAAAAACGTTCATAGAAAAATACTTCCTCACACAAATTATACAGGTCTGTATGTTTAGGTAATATGCCATTATCTAAAAGTACAATTTTGTTTATTTCCTTAATCTTCTTAAATTTATTCTAAATGTTAAACAATAAAGTTTCATCCAAATTTTTATTTATGTAAATAATTCCTTGATATTTCTTTAATTTAGACGCCTATTGAATTTGATTCAATATTTCAGTATTAATGAAATATATATTCGACTATTTGTTGAGATCTAGTTTAAAACTACTTACGAACGACTATACATCAAGAATAAAAAAACTTTTAATGTTAGTAAATAACATTCTTAGTTTATTTTCAGATTCAGTTGTTACGTATACATTCATTTATATTAATTACTCGTTAGTTTTTAATTATAGTTACCAATTATTTATTATTGAAATTATCAACCTTCTTGTTTTGTATTATCTGATAATGTAGATTCATAATAATCAGTTAAACCTTTCGCTAACGCTTCTTTCAACGTATTATTATTCATACGTCTTGAAATACTTGTAACAAAATGTTCTGACATTCCTTCTGGATATACATCCTTTATAGTTTTATAAACTTCCTTTGGGGGTAATTCAAGTTCAATATCAACACCAATATTATATACTTTCTTCTTACTCTTATCAATCATATTAGTAATAAGAATATCCTCTTTATAATCTGGATCTTCATATGGTGATATTTTTTTATCTTCTGAAACTTGTTCAATTACTTCATTACATAATCGTTTTGCAAATTGTTCAGTAGATAATGTTACAGTTTCTCCATTAGAAACTATATTAATTGAATCATATTCTGAATTAGACAAAATATCATCAAGATTAATAGTAATGCTTGCATGACGTACAGTTTCAATTACCGCAGTAGAAATAGGGGATTTTGTTGTATTAACTTGCTTACTATTATACTGTGCAATTTGTGGGTTTGGAACTTTTGCAATTACATCTGCTACAACTTCTGGAGAATCTACTTTAATTTCTGGTTTCTTTACTGCTTTACCTAAAATTAAATTATCAGTTGATTCTGAAATATTAGTATTCTGCTTTAATGATGGATCTAATAATTCAGGATGTAAAGAAAGTAAATAATTTTCTTTTGGTTCGATATTTGCAGTTTTAACTGTAACAGGTGGTGTCGCATCGGTTCTCTTACCTGCATTACTTATAGGTCTAGATGAAGATTTACCATCTTCAGTTAATGATAAACTCATATGTTCTCCATTAATACTTATACCTGGTTGAGGAACTTCATACACTTCTCCATTATCTCCTGTTACTGTTTTTGTTTCATTAAGATTGAACTCTACTGTTTTGAATGACCATTTATTTGTAGGACCTGAAAGTTCAGTCATCATATATCTGCCATTAAATGCATTCATATTATTCACTTCAGCAATATATGATTCATCACATTTCGTATTATCCTCAAATACATAAAGGGTTAATTCATCATCAGATATATCATCGATATATTTCAATTTTGTAATTTTACCAAGAGTTTCTCCTGGTTGCATATGCTAATAAAACTTTGCCATATTTTATAATTAGTTTTCTTTTTCTTTTACATATCGTACTTTTACTGATACAATATTAATATTATTGTTTTCTAAATTATTTTCTAATTTATTTATATTGGTATTTTCTTTGGGTATATTTTTAAACTTATTGGTAAATAAACCCATGAACCAATACCAACATCGTTTAATAAATTGAATCATGAAGTTATTACACAATATTAGTTTTACTCTAATATTTTATATTAAATATAATAAGTTTAGTTTACTTTATTATTCACATGTATCTGCACTGCCATTTGATTGATTTTCATCTTCAACTTCTGGTTTATTAACAGGTTTTTTTCTACAAGGTACTTCAGTAATTTCTATCCTATTTTTACCGAATGAACTTGTAATCGATTTAATACCCATTAAACCTGCTGATACACTAAAGTAAGTAATTGTTCTATCTATAAATTCTAAAATATTCCCGCATTCTCCTGGATTTATAAAATAATATAATACAAGAATAAGGAATAAAAATAAGCATACACATGATGCAATAAAACCTACAACCTTTGTTGAACTTGTTTTCCCATTATTATTTGAAAATATTTCAACAGGTGAAAACTTATGGGGATTAAAAATAGGTACACCACAAATTACACCATCATCATTTGTTTTCTATGTATTCATCTGTTTTTAATTATTTTTCATTTAATTATTTATTTTTATAAATATCATAGACAAAATTTAATTAATTATTAATTTAAATGAAACGTTTTGGTTTTGATTCAGCATATAAAAAACTATATGAATCATTATTTGATGATACAGATGATATATTAAATAATAATGAAATAGATCTTTCTGATTTATATATAGATGATGAATATATTTTTGAAAGATTTAAAGAATTATATAATGAATAGGATTTATCAAAATATAGTATGATAGAATATCCTAAATTCAATAATTTTAATATATAGAATATAAATGGAATAGATTATAGATTTGTTGATAGTGTAGAATCATGTGGTCATTATACATTAGGTTATCCAAAATCTATAAAACGTAGTGGTGTGTTTTCATATATAATTAATTCACAAGAATTAATTGATTTTATTATGAAATATAATATAATTATATAGTGTCCAATTTCATTACATGGTAAGTATCAGGAAACATATATAACTTATATTTTTGATAATATTAATATTCCTGAAAACTTTTTAAATAATTTTTCATTATATAAAGATTCATATGTAGTCAGAGCATATACACCTGGATTAATATTTAATAACTGTAATCTAATAGAAAATGAATTAGAACATTTATTAAGTTCTACTGATTTTAGTTATAAACGAATAAAATATGTTAATTTAAATAAGGTAACATTAAAAACATTGAATATAACAATAACTTAGGATTTTTGTTTTGAAATAATGAATTGTAATTAGTTAACAGATTTAAATCTTATATATAAATGTAATATAGTTGATGATAATTCATTAGTTATAAAAAATTGTAAGTCATTGAAAAATGTTAATATATAGGATAATTCTAGATATGTTTCTTTATTAAAATTAAAAATTGATAAATGTCCTAATATTAATACAGATACATTAATATTACCAAATCATAATACAAAAATATATAATGTACAATTACTTAATAATAAAATAAAATAGCGTGCAATAAAATTCCGTGGTGATATAGTTGAATATTTTTATAAGAATGGTAATGGTAAAGATTTTAAATATAAATATTATGATATAGGTCCAAACCCACATATGTATTGGTTATAAAAATAATATATAATAAAGGGAAATAACTGTTGTGAGTTATTTCCCTTAATTTATTAAAATAAGTTAGTAATTCGTTTGACTATATTTTTCCGTGTTTTATGTAAGATTTTGTATATAGTCCAAACATGAGGACGAAATAAATACAGGTAAAACCTATAAAGTTTTTTTATTTCTTTAAAGGAGTATATATGAATTCCATCTGAATTTGTGCTTAAAATCTGTATAAACGTAAACATAGTATATATTCGAAAAACTTATTTTACTTATTATACAATATTTATATAAAATAGTCTTAAAAAATAAGAGGAACTATACATCACGTACCGTTCCTCTGTAATCTAAATAATTTAGAAAAATGAAAACTAATTGAAAAACGAGCAAACGTTTTTTCTTAGTTTTTCTATATCTTTTTATTTATCTATGTTTGAAAAATAATTTTTTAAAATTAGTTTCCGCTGAATAATTTATCAAGTTCTTCCTGTGACATTGCATCTACTGCATCATCACCGTTTGTTGATGGTTCATCTTCTTTACTTTCATCATTTGACTTATCATCATCTGAATCACTTGATTCATCAGAGTCATCTGAATCTTCTGAATCATCAACAATCTGACCACCAATCATTTCTTCAAATTCTTCTTTAGAAATACCATATTCATTATTTAAAACATCTGCAAGATCATTTACATAATCAGTATTTGTTAAAACAACTTTAATAGGTTTATCTTCACTGTCAGAAGAATCATCTGAATTATCATCTGAACTTGCATCTGAATCTTCACCATCTTTTGCATTATCATCTGTAGAATCATCTGCTTTATCACTTTCCGGATCATCATCTTCTAACAATTTCTTAAACTTATTATAATGTAAAGACTCATTAGGTGTTTCATCTGCAGCATCATCAGTATCTGTATTTTCATCTGAGTTTTCATCTGCTTCTGAATCTGTATCATCAGAATCTTCACTATCATCTGTTTCAACATCAGTTTCAAATTCAATAGCATCATCTGGAACACCTGCATCTACAAGTGATTGTTTAAGTTCATCTGCAGCATTTTGATTGACAACTGTAATTACAACTCGTGATAATTCAACCTCTTCATCATTATCTGGTGTTTCATCTGTATCTTCACCTGATTCATTATCTGTATTATCATCTGTTGTATCTGCATTATTATCAGCGTTATCTGAAGAATCATCTTTATCATCTCCATCAGTAGGGTCTACTGACAATGGTTCTAATGGATTCTCTTCATCTTCATTAATTGCTTTAGACTTATTCAACTTTTTAAAAGTCAAACGATATGTAAGTTCTTCATCAAGAATTAACATTAAACGCTCTTTATTTTCAATTGCAGTACGAAGTTCTCTCTTTGTTGATTTTGTAGCAGACTCATTTAATGATTTATATGATTTCATAAGATTTGTATGCTGTTTCTTAACAGTATTTAACAATTCAAGAAGTTCTTTAGCTGAATATTCTGTAATATTCTTACCATTGATTGTTTTCTTAGAATATAATGTTTTCTTACCAGATTTCATAGCTTCACAAATCATATTGAACTTCTCAGCACCAAGTGATTCCTTTAACTGCATAATCTCTTTTTTCTTCATGATAAGTTTCATCTTCTTATCATTACGTGGTTCTGTCTTCGCTTTATTAATTGCATTACTAATAATAGATTCATTAAGATATGGTTTCTTAGCAGAACGAACAATATCTCTTGTTGTCAAACCAGCTTTACACATTTTTAATGCTTCATAAAGGTTAATAAGTTTTTTACCTTTCTTTGGTGGACAACATCCCTTTTTCTTTTCAAGAAGTCTTCTTCTATTTCTGAGTTTACGATTATTCAATGATTCATAACATTCAAATTCGCTGTCTTCCATACATTCATCAAATTCATCATCTGAATCATTTAATGCATCATCACCAGCAAATTCCTCATCAGCATCTTCATATGTTTCATCATAAATACCATCATCTTCCATATCTGCATATGCAGCATCTCGTGCATCTAATGCATCAAGATCGTCAGGATCAACTTCATCATAATCAGGAATCATATCATCATAATCATCATCCTCTGTATCAATCCATTCACCTTCATCATCAAGACCATAATCTTCATCCATATCAATATAATCATCACCATATTCATCCTTCATATCTTCAATGGCACAATCTCTTGCATCATCATCACATGATTCATCAATATAATCATCACCATATTCATCACTCATATCATCTTCAGCTGCTGCACGTGCATCATCATCTGATTCAACGTCATCAAGTTCATCATCTGCATCGTCATATACAAAGTAGTTATCAACGTCATCAATATAATAATCATTTTCAAATATGTCGATAATATCATCTTGTGTAAGATCATCAATTACCATATAAACAGTACCATCAGACTCTTCCTTAGTAATTGTTGCATCTGTTGTATCTTCTATCTATGAAGCGATTTTATCCATCTAACCATTAAGTTCAGGATTTTCGTTTACAAGTCGTACAACATCAATCTTTACAGGAAATGTAAGACTTTCATTAAGTTTTCTTTTCATATTATTATAAATAGAATTATTTTCTTTTTTATTATTTATCTTTTTGAAAAAACACTATAAATTAACTTAAATCTATTAAATTTTCATAATATTTTTTCAATATTTTTTCATTCAGTATATTATTACTTAACATATTTATATATGCAGTCTTAAACATATCATAATTATGATTATATATATCATGTCTTATAATAGTAGATGAAACACATTCATTATTATATTCATCATTTCTATTAATATAATGTACCGGTTCAATATTAGCATTTATATATATGGTTTTTACACCTTTAGTTGAATCATAATATTTTCCGTTTTCTGAATATAATTGAACAAATTCATCTTTTCGTTTAATGTCATTACCTTTATTTGATGTAACTAAACAAAATTTCTCATCATTTATTGAACTTCCAACATCATTATAACATTTACGTATAGGTGCAGGATATTCTGATATACAAACATTAATATTCACATTATATAGTTCACTTAATTTGTCTTTAATATTATTTAAAAACCATAATGAACTATTTGCAGTAATATTATCTCTATTTTTAGACGATATATAAATACGTACTTCATCAATATGAACATTATCGATATTGAATATGTGTGATTTCAATATCGATAAATGTCCATCATGAAATGGTTTAAAACCACCAGGGAATAATAATATATTTTTACTCATTTATTTCTTATTTTTAAACTGACTTAATTCCAAATTTAGATGTATCAATACCTATTAAATTTTTTAGTGAAATACCTCCAAGTGTTTGCATTTCATGGAATGTTTTTAATATAAATTTAACATCTGGGTTAAATACAACAAATACAATGTCTTTTCTTATTTTTGATGGTATCTGTTTTAATTGTTCCCAACCAGAATCTTCGCCATCTGTAAATACCATAATAGTTGTATGTTTTTCTCCATTATCATAATAATATGGTTTCTTAAGTTTAGTAACACTTATAGTATTTCCTGGAATATCTGTACCTCCAGAACCACCTCGTTCACCAAGAAGTTCAAGACGTTTTGAAATAGGTGTTTTAATATTCCACATTTCAACATCTTCAGGATGTATAGCACCTGTTGTAAAATAAGCTCTAGCAGAATTTAATACTTTACATTGTTTTTCTAATGTTACAATTTCTTTAAATATCTGATAGAATATACCATTACCATTACTATACATAGAACCTGAATTATCAATAAGATAAAATATATTTGCGGCATTATTCTCTGCAAATGGAACTTTTTTATATGGATTATATCTATCATCACGCCATGATTGTGACATTGTACGTTTTGAACGTTTCATTTGTGTTCCTGCTTCCATTGCAGCAGTAAAATGTTTCTTCATCTTCTGCTTCCAATTAGCAAGAGATTCCATATTCTTTAACTTATCTGCAATATCATTAAGCTTATTTGCAAGATCTGGTGAAACCTGATTTAATCTATCTTTATTTTCTTCATTATATCTTCTAGATATTTCTACAGGATCACATGTTAATTCTTCTGCAGTATAAGGATCACCTGATTCTTTTGCAATTTCAGCCATCTGTTCCTGTGATAACATATCAGCGCCACCAAATGTAGAAGATGTTGTTGTATTAAATTCCTTACCTTCAAGTTGTTCTTGAAGTTTATCTTCATCTGGTACAGAATTCATATCTTTATCGATTTGTGATTTCATCTTATCAATTGCTTTCTTAACATCTTTACGTGCTTGTTCACGCGCTGCCTTTTCAGTAGGAGACATTTGACCTGAATTTCTGCCAGTTTTTGAATTTCCCATAGAACCTTGAGATGATTGACTCATTTCACCGTTTTGACCTGATTGACCATCTTGTGAATCTCCAGAATCATTTCCAGATTGTCCTTGAGTATCACCATCATCATTTCCTGAATTTCCATATTCATCTGAATTTTCAGAATCATTATTACCAGATTGTGAATTATTTCCAGATTGAGAATCATCATCACCTTGTTCATCAGAATCTGTTCCTGAACCTTTACCCATTGCTTTATCTAATTCTTTCTTTATCTCATCATTATATGCATCTTGATACTCAGAAGATTTATCTCTATTATCTGGCATATCATCCATACCATAATCACTCATAGTATCTGGATCTGCTGCACTTAAATCTGTATCATCATATGAACCACCACCTTGACCTTGTTGTTCATCAGATTGATTATTTTGATTACCTGATTGATTCTGTGATCCTTGATTTCCAGATTGTTGTTGAGATGAATCACTCTGTTGACCTTGTGAACTACCTTGACTTTGTGATTGATTATTATCTCCTTGCTGTCCACTTTGACCTTGTTGCTGACTTTGTGAAGACTGACTATCTCCAGATTGTCCTTGTTGTCCAGATTGTTGTTGAGAATTATTTACAGGATTTTGATTAATTGGTTGTTGCGGTGTAGAAACTTTATTATAAAAATAAGCATCAAAAATAACTTGCCATGGTTCCATTCTAAATCTATCATCAAAAATTCCATCACATTCTTCTGTTGCTCCAGCAAAATATTTTGGAATTTGTTTTTCAAGATCTCGATTTATCTCAGCATCCATCGCAATATTTGCTAATTGATGATTCTTTCCACCTTGTGTTTCTGTTTTTCTTTCTGCTTGTTCTCTGTGTCTATATATCTGATGATATGCTTCATGACAAATAACATAAAGAACTAATCTAGCCATTGTTATAACTCTATCAGATTGAGACATACGCTTACCTTGTGACATTAATTCCTTTACTTGTCCTTTTCCTTTATATAAAAGTTGTTCAGCAAATACAGGATTAAATGCTATACGTACACCATCAGATGCTGCTGTATCAATATTAAATGACCACAAAATAGGTTTATTAAATCGACCTAAAATTGGTCCTAATTCTCTGGTTGATGCAGCTTGAGTTTTTGCCATTTCACAGAAAGATGCAATTTCTGCAGGAATAATTTCTTCTTCTGTTTGTTCTCCTGTTATCGCATCAGTAATCTTCACCTTAACAGGTACACGCATTTTAGATACAGGAATAGAATATCCCATATCTTTCATTGTTGCACCTTTATATAACTTTCGTAAATCTATGCTTTTCTGCTTCATAAGTCTTCCCCATAAACCAGCTAATTCACGTTGATTCTCTTCAGCAGACTTCATCTTAACACCCATTGTATTTTGTACGGTGTTTTTAGAATAAGCTTCGTATACTCGAGTTTTATTAGTTTTTAACTTTACCTTTACCATTATATTAGAAGTAAAAAATCTTTTTAATATTTATTAAAATAAAAAGAGTGAACATAATTCAAATAATTATATTCACTCTTAATATATATTGTTTATTTAATGTTTATTATTTTTTCGCTCTACTCTTAACTGCATTACGTGTTTGATTGAAATCAAACTTCTCTGAACGTGCAAGAATATTTAATGCAGGTAAAATAGGAACTTTAGATTCTTCAATCTGATGAACATGTGCAAGCTATTGAAGACTTGGATCCTTCTTTGTACGGGCAGTTTCATAAGCAGTAAGTGTCTTTCTAACTGCAACAGTATTATAGAATTCCTTACGTAAATCTGAATCAATATTATTACACTTTTCAAATAATGAAGTTCTCATATTATGTGCAATAGAACCAATTTCAGTTTGAATTGAAATCTTAGCAATCCATGATGCAAAGTGTGCATATAATTGAGCAACACGTGAATTAAGTAAAGAATTAACTTTATTACGTAATGTATCAATATCTTGTAATTCCGCATCATCAAATAATAAGTTATGTGACTTACCATTAATATTAAATGAATATTCTTTAATAAGTTTCTATGCAGCAGATGAAACCTGACTATCTGATAATGGTTTAGCATTTTCTAATGTTTCTAAATCATTCTTTATATCTTCTTCAAGATCTCCTGGATATGCAGCCAATACCTATAATGGTAATTCTTTTGCAATACTAGAAATACACTTCCACTTAGAGAATTCTGATGTTGCATACATATCAACAGATAATGGTTTCTTATCATCATCATCCTAATATTCTGGAGGCATACTACCAGTTTCCCAAATAGTTGTCATTACCTATGGAGTAAAGATCTTTGAATATTCATTATATGAACGCCATGCCTTCATAACAGGACCTGTAGCAGTTGCTCCATTTGTACCGGTATCATCACCAATCTTATCACGCATATTATCTGTAAAATATGTCATAAAAATATTATAACGTCCGCGTATACCAATTGAACTATTACCGGTTGGATCCAATTCATCAAGACCACCGTGTTCATCAACCCACCAGTTCCAATAATCATCATCAAGTTCATTTAATGCATCAATTAAAACATTTGGAAGAATTCCACCATAATATTCTTTATATGTATTTCCTTCATCATCTGTTTTTTCTTCTACTGAAGAGTCAATTAATTTCTAATAATATTCCTTTCCAGAAATACCATCAGGATTCTCTTCAAACAAATCAATTAAAGCGTCTTTATAGAATGGACCTATTGTATTTGCCCAAGTACGAGGAGTAACCATACGTTTTGTACGTAAAATAATTTCCTGATTAAGAACATCACTAATCTTAGATAAAGAATCATTCTAATCTTCATGTGCTCTCTTATCTGCCTCTGGATTATCAAGCATATCATCATATCCACCATTTACAATAGTAGAATACCATACATAATCATCTGAAGCTTCAATAAAATCTGTAATAAATGGTGGTACATTAGCTTCATGTGTTAAAGGATCAACTTCACGTGCCCATTCAATCCATTCAGTCTTTGAAGGAACATATGTATAATGTGTAAAACGGTTTGTTTGCGCAGCAGTAGGGAAATATCTTCTATCTTCTGATTCTGCTTCATTCTCATCAATAGAACGGTTAGATGCTAGAACAAATCCCCATTTAGACGCAACAACATAATTATCACCAAATTTATGATCATTAACAATACCCATGATAATATTTTGAACATTAGGTTCAACACGTGAATACTCATCCATAAATACAACACCACCTTCAAAAGGATGTCCATTAGCAGATGTAATTTCTCCAGTATTATCAGTTGAAAGGAATCTACATGTATTACAGAAATAATCACGTTTCTTATTCTCTTCTGGATCTGATGTATTAAGATATACAGGTAACCAAGTCTTTGGTGTATCAGTAAATCCTTCACGTGTATACATTTGTGATTTTCTTTTTGCTGAACCAGAATCAAGTCCCCAACCAATTTCACGTGTAGCATCACGAGGTAATGTCCAGTTTTCTATTGTATAACCAGCAAGCATAATAACTTCAAGATTCAAGTTAATTGCTTTATATTTAGCATTAGCCATATCTTTAATAGTTTGCTTAATGATTGCAGTTTTACCAATACCAGGTGCACCCCAAATAAGGAATGGTACTACATCAGAGTGTCCACCAAGAGGTCCAGAAATTTGTTCACGAATATTAGTCTTAAGTTTAGAAATTAATTGTTTAGAATTAATAGCAACACCAAAATGACTAAATCCATTACCGTCTTTAACTGCATCATATGAATATACAGCTTCATTTAATGCTTTATATAATTTTGTTGGTTTATAATATGTTTCGTTAACATATTTAATAGATTCAGAAATAGTTTCATCTGTTGTTCCAGCACGTTTAATAACACGACTCCAGAAATTAACAATATCTCTACGGTCTTTTGCTATACCTTCTGCAAATGTCTAATCAATAGTCATACCACCAGTACCTGCAATTTTCTTTAATGATGCAGATGGCGCAAAATAAACACCCTTTGGTAACATACCTTTTGATGCTTTAATTGCCAAGTTAGCAACATTATTTAATGACCATGAAACAATCTAATTAGTTGCATCATCAACAAGTGCAATAAAACCTCTTACTTTATCAGTAATATATGAAGCAACTTTCTTTCCGTATTCTTTAATCTTATCAATAAATCCTTCATTAATCAAAATCTTATTCAATGGTATATTATTTTCGACATAATTATCATCGAAACGCATTGAACATGTATCATTTGATTCATTAATTGATAAAAGAATACCATTAATCTTATACTATGTTCCTTTAACACTATGTACAAGAGTTGCTGGTATATTCAATCTAGTTTTTACCATATTTAAAAATCAAAAAAATTATTTTTTATATTTATCTTGTGAAAATATATAGTATTATTCAGTTAAATTATTTATTAATAAAAATAAAAAGGTAAATTATGAATCAACATAATTTACCTTTTTAATTAAATTTTCTTAATATTTTTATGTTTTGAAAGTCCTATATTATCTAAATATTTATATAATTCTTTTACAGAATCTCGATGAACTACAACTAATTCATCATTAATAAGTGTTATTTCTACACGTGGTTTTTCATATAAAATATTATCTTCAATAATATAATTATTTTCTATATTATATTCGATGATATATTCTTTCATATACAATTCATTTAATTTTGTCCTTGTTATTTTGCCAGAAAATAACTGTTCAAATATATCATCTTTATAATATACACATTCAATTTCTACTTTAAATCCATTAAATTTTAATCGTCGTCTCTTAACAGTACCTTTACGATGAATTAATGTACATACAAAACTTTCATTAAGAACATCTTTCTTATCAAATATTTTAATAGAAATAACCTTATCTACGTTTATATATTTGTCTATCATTTACTTTTTAAATACATCAATATCATCATCCAAACCTGTACTCATTACTGTCTTTGAACGACCAGAAGAAACTATTGTATACTCAATATCTGCGGTATTACTAATAAACCACTTTCCTGGATAACGTGCGCACAAATCTCTATGCTCTCTTACAATATCCAACATTCGTTCCTGATTCTTCTGAAACTCCGTTCGCAATACCTCTACACTTTGCATAATATTCTTATAAAGACTTGCATCAAACTGAGGATTCGCTTCAGTAATCCACTTCATCAATGAACCATCATTTGCATCATAACGTTCGCTCATGATATGTGTGTAAATCTTGTCAAAATCAGATGCATACTTATCACTGATTTGCGCCTGCTGTGCAATAACTTTCCAGAGTTTATCATGAACACCTTCAATCTTTCCACGCTGTGCTTCAGCTTCATTTCTCAATGAAATTTCCTGGTTATTATATGTGAAATACATAGATATACCAGAGATTACAAAAATACCGATAATTACGGCAATAATAACAATTACAATCTTTTTCATAAATTATTTAATAAATTATTATTTAGTATTATTTTTATTTAATTCATAAACAACAAAATGATGATATTCATTCATTGCTTTCTTTAATTGTGATGCATCAGTAGACAAATACTGAGCAGCAACATACATATTATCTGCTAATTTTTTTAATTTTTCAAATTTCTCATTTGTATTCATAATAATGAAATTACATTACTTTTCGATAATATACATTTCCTTCTTCCTCAAACATTTCAATCTGAGAAACCTCATAATCTGTATATTCATTTCCGTTAGAAAAGTCTGTTAATTTTCCATCTGTAGATTTAATATGTCCAGAAATAGTATTATCTCCACATGGATGAATTTCATATATACCATTTGTATTCTTTACTTCTGTAATAGTTCTTACAATATCACCAATCATTACCATATTAATATTTTATATTTAATTAAACATTATTAAAGTTTCTCTACCAATGTATCAAGATTATCTATAGTAATACCTTTAACATCGAATTCTATTTTATTATTAATATTTTTTACAGTTAATACACTATAATCATAATAAATCTTATCACCTACTGTAAGTTCAGAAGCTTTAACCATTTTAGATTCACCATAATAATGGGTTTCTCTACGGAATTCATTCATACCATCAATTGGAATAGGACAAATTGCTTCAAAATGTTCTAATATTCATTCTTTACTACAATTTCCAGATACAAATTCTGGTGCGCCCCAACCTTTAGGTAAACCTAAATATGACTTTACCTTAGCCATCTTATCTACATATTCTGATGCCTTATGCCACTTTATATTATTATTATTTGTATTCATAATCTTTATTTTTTAATTGTTTATTATTTCATTAACAATACAAAGATACACATTTTATTTCAAATAAAAAAATCTTGGATAAAAAATACCCAAGATTTAAAATGATAATTTAAAATAATAATTAATTATATGTATTTTCATACTCCAATAGTTTTTCCTTAGCATATTCTATTGTTATATGAAGTTGTTTTTCATCAGTTGCAGGCATTTTATACATATCATCAGATAATAATGCTTCTACAATACCTCTTAAACCTCTTGCACCTAATTTATTCTTTATTGATAATTTAACAATATAATCATATACATCATCATCAATAATAAGTTCAATACCATCTAATTCAAATAATTTTTTGAATTGTTTTATAATTGCATTTTTAGGTTCAATCAATATTCTTTTCAAATCTTCTTCTGATAATGGATTAAGATATGTAATAATAGGAAGACGTCCGATTAATTCAGGTATTAAACCAAAATTCTTAAAATCTTCAGCATTTGCATATTTAAGAATATTATTATTTTCTTTATCTTCTATATATTGTTTATTCTCTTCTTTAGATATAAAACCTAATGAAGATTTATTCATACGTCTTTCGATAATTTTATCTAAACCTACAAAAGCACCTCCGCAAATAAACAAAATATTTTTTGTATCAACTTGAACCATTTTTGCATCAGGATGTTTTCTACCTCCCTTTGGGGGAACATTAACAACAGTACCTTCAATAATCTTAAGTAATGCTTGTTGAACACCTTCACCTGAAACATCTCTTGTTATAGACGGATTACCTCCAGACTTTCTTGCAATCTTATCAATCTCGTCGAGAAAACATATGCCATGTTCTGCTTTCTTAACATCATAATCACATGCTTGTAAAAGCCGTGTGATAGAAGTTTCGACATCATCACCTACGTAACCTGCTTCTGTAATTGAATTACAATCTACTATACTAATTGGTACATCTAACATCTTTGCAATTGATTTGACCAATAATGTATTATGTGATAAAATACCATTTGTATAATATCTATGATTAGAATTTTCATCTAATTCAAAATCATACATATTTTCTTCAATATTTGTACATTCTACACATATAATGGTATCAATACCGTTTGCTGTCATAATTTTATCTTCATTTCGTAAATTCTTTACAAAAATTTCATTCATATTCTCATCAAATACTATATGATTATCAGCGCAATCAAGTGTTAAACCATTAAATGTTTCTATATGATATTTAATATATGGAATTGTTTCATGTAATGACTTAATATCAACAAATCCATCATCTGTTAATATTTGAAAGTCCTCAATATCCCATGTATTAATAAATTTTCTTTCTATATTATCTGATAACATTATTCATTAATTTAAATTTAAAAACTATTTACATTTTTTTCTAAAATATTTGAATTTAATGCATATTAAAAAATTAAACTTCATTCTGTTTGGTCAAATATAACTTCTTAAAATCATCAACACTGATAAACTGTATATCACCTGTTTTTTTATTTCGTATAGTTACTAATGTATCTGGAGAAATGCATTTTCCAACGCCTGTATCCCCTATACAGATACAATTTGACTTCTCAATTTCAACATCATCAAATCCTTTTTGCTTTATTCGTTTATAATGGTTATAAACTGCAACCGCTAATCTTTGTTTTGCTTTATCTTGCCCAATAACATATTGATCTAGAAATTCTTTAATCTCTGTAGGTTTCTTTACATCATCTTTATGAAATTCATCTTCTGGTATAAAATTTGTATTATGATTAATTATACTAAGATTCATATTATATATTTGATCACAACACTCATTACATATACTACCAAATTCGCCATTGAATAGTAATGCAACATCTTTTTTGGTTTTACCACAAAATGAACATTTGTTTTCTTTATTTGTATCTTTATCTTTCTTAACTGCCATAATTAAAAACTAAAACTTAAATAACTATAATAACAACATTTATTATAGTCAAAAATATGTTAATTGTTTATTCTATAAATAATAAAAATAATCTAATAATTAAATATATGAAAAATAATAAAAAGTCTCCTGTTAAAAATAAAAATATAAAAGGAAAAATAGGTTCTGAAGGTGGTTACTATATTGATAACTGTCCTGTTTTAATTCCTAAAGAAAATATTAAATTCTTTACTGCAATGCAAAAAGCATGCTCAGTCAATCCATATGGAAATTATGGAAATGCATATAATAAGAAATTATAATATTTTACAATTTAAATATTTTTTATAAAAATTCGTAATTTTTATAAATTATTTAGATAAATAATAAAAAAATATAATGTGACTAAATTTAAATATGTTTACCAGTTATATCTTAAGTCATTGGAAGAATTTAAGTTACAATTTACATATAAAGATTTAGTTGATTTATATTTCTTTAAAAAAGATAAGATTTAGATAATTATCTTTCTATATTATAATATAGTTTTCTCAGGTTAACTTCACATATTATTATATATGTTATTAAGTTAAATATCTAATAAGAAATTATTGTAATAATAAAAAGAAGATATAAGTTTTTCAAGAATTAACTTATATCTTCTTTCTATTTTATATATTAATTTATAATTAAAATTTCAATCCATTCATCATTTCAAAAACTTTAATCTTATTATTAATTCCATAAATAATATTATCAATAGTTGAAATAGTATCTTTCATATATTTACAAAAATTATCTAATAAATCTACTGATTCTTTTTCTGCCGATAACTGAGATTCTATTTGTAAATTAATAGCACTTTCATTCGTATAACGAATACCAGATGAACCTGATTTCAAAGCTAAATATATACTTGATGCTTTTGTTTTATAATCTCTTGTTTGTTTACTTAAAATTTTTGCTGTTCCATAAAATAAATCTATTGCTTCTTGTCTTTTCAAATAAACTTCATTCATTAATCCATCTATTGATTTAAGATCTTTCATACGTTCATTAAGAGACTTTATAATATCAGCCCATTTATCCTGTAAATTTGTTAATGAATTTTCCAAAGAATTCTGCTGTTGTGTATTTGTTTGTACAGATGTATTATTAACAACAGAATTATTTTGAATTGAATTATTATCTATATTATTTATTGTATTATTATCTTGTTGTATATTTTCTTCATTCATATAATTAAAGAACTATTCTTTATAAATTATATATATAATAAAAAATAAAGTCTTAAATGAATAATTTAATTAAAATAATATTTTAAAAATAATTTCAATCTCTGAAAGGATCTACCTTCTGAAAAAGAAAGAACCAAAGAAAAAGTAATCAAAAAGAAAAGAACCAAAATAAAATTAATTTTTCAAATTTAAATAAAAATTTTAATTAATTTTTTAAATATCTATCATTACCTTAATA
>UMGV01062428.1_pt1 | contig 32527 bp, 33 predicted proteins | sample 1965361 | NCBI WGS metagenome assembly UMGV01 (sample SAMEA4836081, study PRJEB28245) | human gut metagenome | biome: gut microbiome; material: fecal sample | place: Denmark | collected 2008
AACATGCCCTGCGAGGCGGATCCGGTGCTCTACTGGCCGGACGACGCCGGGCCTCTGATGTTCTATCAGCGCGACGGCTCATATGAGCGGGGGACACTGGCCGGGCATCCCGCAGTACCGCAGGAGAGCGGCTATGTGCCGCACTGGGGCCGCTGCCCCGGCCGGCGCAGGGACAAGGCGCCGCCGGGAGAACGGAAACGGACTCCGCTTGAGCAGCGCATACATGAACAGGTGCTCCGGGAGCGAGCTGAGGCCCAGGCGCGGCGGGAACGGGCAGAGGCGCGGGCCGCCGAGCAGGCGGCGCTGCGCGAAGTCGAAGAACGCCAGACAAGATTGTTTTGAGGAGTGGATAATAGCATGACTGCGATACAAACCGCGGCGGTGGCGCCGTTGAAGGTATACATAGCCGGCAAAATCACAGGGGACCCCGAGTACAAGCGCAAGTTTCTTTCCGCGCACATGGAGCAGAAGAACGAGGGACACATAGTGCTGAACCCGGCACACCTGCCCGAGGGCATGAAGAACGCGGACTATATGCGCATATGCCTCGCCATGATCGACAGCGCGGACCTGGTCGCTTTCCTGCCGGGGTGGGAGTCATCCGCCGGGGCGAGGATCGAGCATGAATACTGCCGCTATACAGGCAAGCGGATGAAGATGCTCGGGGAAACGGGCGATGATAACTGAGCACTGTATCGGGTGCATACATCTCGATGAGGACCTTGTCGCCTGCCTGTACTGCCTGAACCGGCGAGTGAGCAGGGCATATACAATGGGCGAGCCCGGCGGGGACGGCTGCCGGTGCCGGGAGCTGGGGCCGCACGGCGACAAGATGCGCGAGCAGATAGCCCGCGAGGTGCGCGGCCGGCTAAGATTTGCGGAAGCTATGGAAAAGCGAGCCAAGCTGAACGCACACCGCCTGGAGCTCTATAAAGCCGGCTGCACCGATGCAGAAATCGCTGAGCGCTGCGGCACGGGCGTAAGCTCTGTTAAACACTGGCGCACGGCAAATGAACTGCCCGTAAACAGCGCGCGGACAACGGCCTATGATCTGCGCAGGGAACTGTACAAGCAGGGGCTCACGGACAGGCAGATAGCTGACAAGCTGGGAGTGCCGCCTGCCAGAATATCTAATTGGCGAAATTACAACGGATGGCCGCCAAACAAGGCGGCGAAGGAGGACGGAAATGATAATAAATGAGAAGAGGCTGGCCCGTGCGCTCAAGAGCTCAGGAGCTGTGGGCTTCCGGCTCCGGACGGTGGGCGGGCGCATGGATCTGCTCGGCCCCGGCTGGGCCGCGAGCTTGCAGCTGGATGCGATGGACGAGCCGCCGAAGATCGTCCTTGCCGCGCTTGTGGAAATGCTCGGCTATGTGCCCGGCTCCGGTGACTGCATGAGCGTCTCGAAAGGGAAGAGCGGTTGGAGTGCGCAGGGAATGCAGGACGAGGTTTTCGAGACTGAGTACAGTACATATTTCAATCGCAGCTATGCGGAGCGGCCCTGCGCGCTGCTGCCGCTGCGGCTCGGGGCCCAGCAGCTTGTTCAGACGTTGGACGAACATATATACGGCATCGGTCCCGGCTGGGCTCTGCGAGAGCGGGACACTGCTTATGTGTCATACCTACAGACCGGCTGCGCAGTGCTGAGTGACAGCGAGTCGGCGCTGGCGGTGAGGCTGAGCCGCCCGGATGAGCCTGGGCCGATATGGACCTGGCTTGAGAGCCGGAACTGGTTTGATACGGGAGACGGGCATGGACGCGGCGGGACGGAGGCTTAATATCACTCCGGCGAGGATACTGTGCCTGGCTAAGCATTACGGCATTAAGACAGGGCAGAAAGGCGGGCAACGCTTTGTACGATACCCGAGCGGGGCGTGCCTGCTTCAGTTCTCGCTCGAGGGGGAGCGGCATTATCTGCACCTCGGCACAGCAGGGGAACGTGTGCTGCTCAGCCACGAGTGGACGGAACGCGATGAGACACGGCGGATCAAGTCACGGTATGAAGTGATCCCTATCCCACAAGAGCTGCTGCGGGAGCTGGGATTTGTTGAAGGAGGAGCGGGCAATGTCGGAGCACATACTGTGCCTAAGCCATGGTAAAGACAGCCTTGCGTGTCTCGGAGCCATCGAACAGTTGGGATGGCCGCTTGACCGCATAGTCCACGCTGAGGTATGGGCAACGGATACAATACCAGCGGATTTGCCGCCGATGGTGGAGTTTAAGGCATACGCCGATAAGACTATCAAAGACCGCTGGGGCATCACTGTCGAACATATTCGCAGTAAATACACATATCAAGATTGTTTTTATATGATATGCGGCAACAATGGGCGGGCGGCAAAAAGCAAATGTGCTGGGAGCATTTATGGCTGGCCCTTTCAGCGCGGCCCATGGTGTAACTCTCGACTTAAACAGCATGTACTTGGGAAACTGCCGAAGGACGCAATGCAGTATGTTGGCATAGCCGCAGACGAACCTAGCAGGTTTCATGTATTGTCTGACAAGAAACGCTCCCCGCTATTAGAAGCAGGATGGACAGAGGCAGACTGCCGACGCTGGTGCGAAGAAAATAACCTACTATCGCCAATATATACCTCATCGGCGCGCGGCGGGTGCTGGTATTGCCACAATCAAAGCGTTAATCAGCTACGTATCCTGCGACACAATTACCCTGAGCTTTGGGCGCTGATGCTCAAATGGGATAGAGATAGCCCTGTAACGTTAAAGGCTGACGGGCACACCGCACACGACTTTGACCGCCGCTTCGAGCTTGAGGACATGGGCCTCCTATCTCCAGACGACAAAGTGTTCCGCTGGGCGATGCTCGATGACGAACTTAACTACAGGATGGAGGAATTCAGATGACTGACATACAACGCGCGATGCTTGGAGACCACGACGCAGCAGAGAGGCTGACGGATCAAGGGGTGGCAATACCGTGCCCTTCATGCGCCGGTGCAGACATAAAAAGTATGTATGCCTGCGGAGAGTTTGGATATAGGTGCAGCGACTGCGGGACGATGGCTGAGTGGCACAGTTCGGAAAAGACGGCATTGGCCGATTGGAACCGCCGTGCCCCGCTGCTGACGCCGGGGCAGATGGAGATGCTAAATGTAATGGAGAGCCGTGCCGAATCTGAGACCCTGAACGAAAGCGGTTTGGACAAGCTAAACCGTATTGGGAGTATCGCGAGCCGCGGGTGATAAATTGCGAAAAGCTCGAAAGGGAGAGAGGACGGCATGAAGAAACTGCTGAAAAAGCTCAGGACCACGGCGGCGCGATGGAGAAGCAGATGTTTTGAGGCGCTGGGTTTCGTACCAAGTGTGGAGCTTTACGCCATGCGTGAGGCTTACAATGATGAGCTGCGCGAGCGGCTCATTCTCAAGCGGGATTATGAGAATCTATATGAGGACTACCGTAAAGCCCTGGAGGCACCTGTACGGCGTTCTGGTTATGTGATCATGCCCTACGTCGCTCGGGCGCAGGTGCGAAAGCTCGAAGATTCTCTGTTCATAGAGTCTGCGCCGGACGAGTATTTCAAAAAGGGGCTCAGAGAGTCGCTGATGCGGGCTGTCGAGGAGATGATCATTTATAAGAAGGAAGAAACTCCGGAAGAAATAATCTGGTATGCAAGCTTGAACGTGGCTGTGGAGGCGGGAGAGACATGAGCAGGCTGGACGATATCATCCCCGAAAACGAGGATAAGCTGGCTTGGCTACTTGGCGTAACGCCAGGCGAATATTTCAAATTTCGCGGCGAGATATACAAGGCTGACGAGATCATATTGCAAGCCGTGTGGACTGCTGATGTGGGACTCGTTCTTGAGGAAATAGAGCAGCGCGAGGCTTACAATATCATACTGCACAGCGAAGAGATTCAAACACCACCGATGTGGAATGGCAATGACGCAAAAATTGCTAAATATCTCGGTGAGTTATTTAGCAATTACCACTATATATCTCGAATTAATGGCGTGATTAAAATATACGAGCCCTGCGGCACATTGGTAGCAGAAATATGGGCTCCCGACTTGCTTCCCAAATTGCCAGAGGGTACGGCCAACCGAATTTGCCTCAATGCGATTAGAGAGTGTAAGGAAGTTCCACAAGGGGGCGTGCCCTGACCACAAGGCCCGCGCGGCGGGCTCTTTTGTGAGGGCAATACTTTAGCGCGCGCACGCGCGTTATCAAGGTTCGTAAAGGACAAGGAAGATGAGATATGAAGTGCATATACAAAGCGCCCAACAATTTTTGCTTGAAGCATTCGACGGAAGGAACGATTGAGTTTTGCGTTGAAGGCCCATGCCCGGACGAGGTTATGGCGGAGGAATTAGATCGCCAATATCATGACTTCCGCCGCGGAGTAAGCGACTGGACACAGTATTTCAGAGAGCTCAAGGCCTACAATGCGGAGCTCGCAGGCATGGTTATAGAGTACCTGGACGACATCATCCCCGGTTATCGTGAGCGAGCGGAGAAGGCTGAGAGGGAGAGGCGCGCGGTGCTGGAGCGCCTTGGCGAATTTGGGCGGTTGTTTATTGATTATGTCGGCTGCCCACGTGGGGCTATGGGTAGAATGGGAGCCCCGCTTACGGAGGAGCTGCTGTCCATGCCGGTGATAACCGACGTTGACGGCGGGCGATGGCGGCCTGTTAACGAGGACGCTTTGCAAGAGGCGATTGCACTGCTGAAAGAAAGGCAAGGGTGAAAATGAAAATCACATTGAACAAGTACGACTATGCGGCTATTGTCCGGAACTGCATGAAGGCTCGGGAGGGATATGACGGCTGCGGCAAGTGCGCGTTGGCTGGGGTATGCAGCGGGCCGGAGACCCTCGAGGATAACTGCATCATAGATAGAGAAACAGAAGCGGTAAATGATATCAGTAATCTACACTGACGAGAACGAGCGCGAACTGGCAGAATTTCTTACGCGCTCGCTTGAAGGGCTGGACATTGAGCGGTTTGAGTGGATGGCGCTTGCAGCAGACATTGGCAGAGGCGAAGTACTGACAGGCTACTACAAAAGCGGCGTACAGGACAAGCTGCTGGCGGCGCTGCACATAATGAGCGACGGCCTGTACGGTATCGTGGATGCAAACTTTGATCGCCTCATGCGTGACCACGGATATGATGCGCCGGACGAGAGCGGCGAGGACGAGGATGTGTTCTGACCACAGGGCCCGCGCGGCGGGCCCTTTTGTGAGAGCATATACTTTATTACAATACGCGCGCGTGCGCGTTTTCAGAGGTTCGTAAGGGCCTAAGTTTACGGACGCGGGGGAAATATATGGGCTCGACCGGGTACTGGGAGATCCGCACATATGAGTGCGGGGCTCTCGGGGAGAAAACGAAATACTGGGTCCCCGGCGAGCCTCCGGCCAGGGGGCGGAAGCTCGGCCGCAGTTCGGAGCGGAAACAGCGGCAGAACGAGAACGATGCGGTGCGCAGGCTCAACCGGGAGATACACGCGAACTTCTCAGCCGGGGATCTGTTCCTCGGGCTGGACTATGGGCCGAAGAAATACTCCGAGCTCCTTCGCAGGGCGGAAGCCAGGCAGGAGGCAGACCGGGCCGCCGGGCAGGAGCCGGGAATACTCGAGGACTATCTCCGCAAGGAGGCTAACCGCGAGCTGGACAATTTCATTCGCCGGGTCAAGCGCCGTCTTCCTCCGGGAGCGGAGCTCAAATACATAGCCGTGACCTCCGATATGGACGGGGAGACGGGCGAGGCAGTCCGCATACATCACCACATCATAGCCAACCGGGCCGCGTGGCAGGCCTGCGTGGAAGCCTGGCCGCACGGGGGCGCCTACGCCAAAGCGCTCAGCGCGCAAAAGGATTACACACCGCTGGCGGAGTATCTGCTGAGCCAGGTTCGCCGCCTGCCCGACGAAAAGAAGTACAAGCCCTCCCGCAACCTTGTGAGGCCTCAGCCGAAGTGCCGCGTCGTATGGAGCGGGGCGGAGCTGCGCGTGCCAAAGGGCTGCGAGCTGCTGTACCGTACGGCCTACTCGGGCAAACGAGCGGGGCAGTATATCCGCTATGCGCTGCCCTTCGCGCCAATGCGCAGTTAGGAGGGCGGGATGGCGAGGAAATTCAAGTATCTCCCCTCGGTACATAAGGGCTATGCCGAGCAGGGCATGATATTTTTTGCGTGCCAGAACTATGCACGGCAGACTGCGGAGGTGCAAAGTAAAATAGACAGACTATGCCGCGAGGCCGGGGGCGAGTATGCTGACGCGCTCCGGGCCTATCTCTGCACGCCTGCGAGCTGGGAGGCGGTGACGACGGAGTATTTCGTTTCGCCCTCGACGCTGGATAGAGTGAGACGACGATTTTTCGAGCTGTGGTAGAGCGCTCCCCTGCTGGGTGGGCGCTTTTTTGTGCGCCTGAAAGTTGACGGTAACAGAGGGGGTAAGGCTGATAGATTGCAGATTGAGAGATAGTACGCGCGCAGGGAGGTGCTGGTCGTGGCGCGGGCCAAATATGCGGAATGGCTGACAGAGCAGGGGCTTGAGCGGCTCGCCGAGATGGCGCCGCGGCTGACTGATGCGGAGATGGCGAAGGAGATGGGCATCAGCCCCTCGACGTACTACGACTGGCTCAAGAAGCATTCGGAGATGTCGGAGACGGTGACGCGCGCACGCACGGGCGCGGATGCGCGCGCGGTCAATGAAAGCGTCGAACGGAGCCTGCTTGAGACGGCGCTCGGAGGCGTCCGGGTGCTCAAAAAGCCGATGAAGCTCAAAAGCACGAGCTTCGACGCGCGCGGTCGGCGTGTGGAGAAGGAGAAAATCGTTTACGCCGACGAGGAGGTCTACATCCAGCCCAACGTGAAGGCGCAAATTTTCTGGCTCACCAACCGCGAGCCTGAGCGCTGGCGGAACAGGGTGGAGGCCGCGATAGTTGACGACAACACCGTGAACTATGTGTTCCGCGAGGCCACGAGCGAGGAGGCGGCCGGCTATGCAGACTAAAGTCCTGCGGCTCAACGAACGGCAAAAGCTGTTCTTTATGGCCCGCCGGCGCTTTATAGGCTACGGCGGGGCGCGCGGCGGCGGCAAGACCTGGTCCGTACGCATGAAGGCAATGCTGCTGGCTTCGAGATACGCAGGCATCAAGATACTCATCGTGCGCCGGAGCTTTCAGGAGCTGCGCGACAACCACATACTCCCGCTGCAGATGGAGCTGCGGGACATAGCCCGGTGGAAGGAGCAGGAGAAGCGCTTTATCTTCCCGAACGGCTCGTACATCCGCTTCGGCTACTGCTCGGCGGAGCGGGACGTGCTCCAGTACCAGGGCCAGGAGTTCGACATCATCTTTATCGACGAGGCGACACAGCTTACGGAATTCCAGTTCCAGACCTTCAAGGGCTGCCTGCGCGGCGCGAACGACTTCCCCAAGAGAATGTACCTCACCTGCAACCCCGGCGGAGTTGGCCATGCGTGGGTGAAACGGCTCTTTGTTGACCGACGCTATCAGGGCGACGAGCGCGCGGACGACTACGAGTTCATACAGGCCAAGGTGACGGACAACCCTGTGCTGATGGAAAAGGACCCTGAGTACATACACATGCTCGAGTCCCTGCCATATGAGCTGCGCGAGGCCTGGCTCAACGGCTCCTGGGACGTGTTCGCAGGCCAGTATTTCAGCGAGTGGGACCGGGACGTGCATGTCGTGGCGCCCTTCGAGCCGCCGGCCTGGTGGCGGCGCTACGTGACAATCGACTACGGCCTCGACATGCTGGCGGCCTACCTCATCGCGGTGGACGAACACGACATGGCCTATGTCATACGCGAGGTGTATCAGGGCCGGGACCTCGGCGAGAACGCCAGGGGACTCATAGTGAGCGAGGCGGCCCAGGCCGTGCTGGACATGGTGGGCGGCGACAAGGTCACAGCCTATCTCGCGCCGCCGGACCTCTGGGCCGCGCGGCAGGAGACGGGCCGGAGCGTGGCGGACATATTTGCCGAGCACGGCATTGCCCTCACCAAAACGAGCAACGACAGGCTGGACGGCTGGATGGCCATGCACGAGCGGCTTCATGTGTTTGAGGACGAGCGGGGCCTGCGCGTGGCAAAGCTGCGCATATTCCCCCTCTGCACCAACCTCATCCGCACGCTGCCTCAGCTGCGCTACGACGATAAGCGCGTGAACGACGTGGCGCAGGAGCCGCACGAGCTCACGCACGCGGCCGACGCTATACGCGGCTTCTGCGTATATTGGGTACGAGCGGCGCACATACAGGAGGCGCCGGCCCGGATGCAATGGACCAGGGACATGCTGGAGGATTACCGGCGCGCGTCCCCCGCGGGGAAGCGCTTCCTGGAGCAGCGCTGGGGGCCGCCCGGCAGATAAGGAGGAGACATGAACAGAGACAGGCTGCACCTGTGGCAGGACAGGCTTGCCCGGAACGATTCGCAATACGAAAACTGGTATGCGCGCATGGATGAGCGCGAGCGGCTGTATCAGGGCTCCAGGTACATCTTCCCCCTGGTGAACAAATATCGGCCGAGCAACGCAAAAACGCCGCACGTGCGGAACATATGCAGCGAGCTCATAGAGGCCCAGGTGGACAGCAACATCCCCTCGCCGAAGGTCACGGCGGTCCACGAGAAGGACGAGCCGCTTGCCAAGATCATCGAGGACATGCTGCGCAATGAAATGGACCGCCTGCCCTTTGCTGAGATCAACGACCTCATGGAGCGGATAGTCCCCATCCAGGGCGGCGGGGCCTACCTCGTTGAGTGGGACAACACAGCGCGCACGCACACCACGATAGGCGAGCTGAACGTCGTGCCCATCCACCCGCGGCAGATGGTGCCGCAGGACGGCGTATACAGCGGCATCGAGGACATGGATTACATCATCCTCAAGATGCCGCAGACCCGGGAATACATATACCGGCGGTACGGAAAGGACGTTTCCTTCGAGGGCGAGGCTGAGCCTGATATCAAGGGCGGCGACGGCTCCACGGCTGAGGACATGGTGACGCAGTATATCGCCTACTACCGGAACGACGCCGGCGGGATTGGCATGTACAGCTGGTGCGGGGATGTTGAGCTCGAGGACCTCGAGGACTACCAGGCGAGGCGGCTGCGGCGCTGCGCCGTATGCGGCCAGCTCGAGCCCACGGCCGACGACGGCGATGATAAGCAGCACGCGCTCGAGGAAGAGGAAGACTTCGAGGAGATCTCAGTCAAGGAACAGGCCGAGGGGGTTTCGGGCCGCCCGGGGCTCCCGCCTGACGACGAGGGCTGGAGCGGGGCCATGCGCTGGATCGACGGCGAGCTCTGGCCCGAGGGCGAGGAAGAGCCGGAGGAAGAGCCGGACGGGCACGAGGCGCGGCGCTGCCCCTACTGCGGCTCGACGGATTGGGTGTACAGCGAGGAGGAGTTCGAGGAGATCTGGGCGCCCATCACGACGAGCCTCGGCCATCGCATACCGGGCGCACACGAGGAGGCCTATCTCACCGGCGAGATCGACGAAATCACGGGCCTTCCTGTGCCGGCCGTGAGGCTCGTGCCGTTCCGTGTGCCGTATTACAAGCCCCGGCGCTATCCTGTTGTGCTCCAGAAAAACGTGAGCGTATACGGGCAGTTCCTCGGCGACAGCGATATCGACAAGATAACGGACCAGCAGAACACTACAAACAGGCTCGAAAAAAAGATCATCGACAAGCTGATCTCGAGCGGCTCCTTTGTCACGCTGCCCGCGGATGCATGTGTGGGCATAGACGAGAATGATATGCGCGTCTACCGCCCGGCAAACCCCGCGGACGCGAACATGATAGGCGTATATAACCTCGAGGGCGATGTGAGCCAGGACCGCGAATACCTCGACCACATATACGAGGAGGCCCGGCAGATCATTGGCATAACCGATTCGTTCCAGGGGCGGCGGGACACGACGGCGACGAGCGGCACGGCCAAGGAGTTCGCCGCGGCGCAGACTGCGGGGCGGCTTGAGTCCAAACGGGTGATGCGCGACGCGGCGTATGCTGCGCTGTTCGAGCTCATGTTCAAGTTCAAGCTGGCCTATGCGGACGAGCCTCGCGCGGTGCGCACGATGGACGAGCGGGGCAATGCCGAGTACAAGGCCTTCGACCGCTTCGATTTCCTCCAGCAGGACGCGAGCGGGGAGTGGTACTGGAACGATGCCTTCCTCTTCACCTGCGATACCTCCGCGCCGCTGGCCTCAAACCGGGAGGCGATGTGGCAGGAGACGCGGATGAACCTGCAGACCGGCGCCTTCGGAGACCCACAAAGCCTGAGCACACTGATCCTCTTTTGGAGGAAAATGAACCTCCTGCACTATCCCGGAGCGGGCGATACGCTCACATACCTTGAGAACGAGCAGAAACGGCAGGAGCAGCTGCAAACGATCCAGCTCCAAATGCAGGCACGCCAGGCGGCTGCACAGCAGGCGGCAGAACTGACCGGGCAGGTAGAGGCTGCGGCTCTCAGCGGAGCACAGACGGGCGGTGGCGCTATGTGATACCACCCCGCAGGAGATAGCGTTATCATCCAGCCGCCCAAAATTGTGAAAGGAGGTGCCACTATGGCGATGCCCAACAACAGCAGGAACATGGGCCGTGACAACGGAAGACGCAACGGCCGCGGCTACATCGGCCGTATAAGCAACACCGGCGCTCAGCGCGTGGAAGCGCCTATCGACCCCAACGGCAAGCGCGGCAAGGAGATCATCAAGCGCGGCAACGATCTCCGCACCGGAAACGGCAAATGAAAGGATAGGGAAAAATGGACTACGACAAAATATTCGGCGTAGAGACAAGCGGCGCAGGACCGGCCTCTGACCCCGGCTCGTCCGGGCCCCAGGGCGAAGACCCGGCGGCAGCCGCCTCCGAGGGCGGAGCGGCAGCGCCAACCGTGCAGCAGGACACGCCCGCGACAACGCCCGCCGAGGGGCCCGAGATTACAACGACCGCGGAGAACGCCGGGCAGACGGCCGAGACCGGCCCCAAGGCAAGCGAGGACAAAGCCGCGCCTGACCCTGAGATGCGTGAGCAGATAGCCCGCGAGGTGCGCGCTCGAGCGGCAAAGCAGCTTGACGAGAGCATCGCGGCGCTGAACCTCACGAACCCCTACACCAAGGAGCCCATCAGGAATAAGGCGGACTACGATGCCTACCGCGCAAAGGTAGAGGAGGACCGGCGCGCCAAGATCCTGAAAAAGGCGGGCGTAAGCGAAGAAGAGTTTGCTAAACTGGCGGCCGAGCAGCCTGAGATAAAGGCTCAGCTCGAAGAGGCCAGGGAGGCAAAGCGGCAGGCCGCGGCTGCGACGATGAGCGAGCAGATGAGGCAGATCCACGAGCTCGACCCTGAGATCAACACGATCGAAGACCTCGCCAAGATGCCGAACTATGCTCAGTTTTACAGATTTGTGAAACAGAACCGGCTCAGCCTCGTAGAGGCCTACAAGCTGACGAATATGGAGCGGCTCTCGGCCAGGACGGCTGCGGCGACAAAACAGGCAGCAATGAATGCCGCCCAGAGCAAAGCCCATCTGGAGGCCACAAAGGCCCGCGGCAAGGGCGGTGACGTGACCGCCGTGCCGAACGACGTGCGGGAATATTACCGCATGATAAACCCGAAAGCAACCGAAGCAGAGGTAAAGGCCGACTATGCCAAATACCTCAAAAACCTTTCGAAAGGAGTGTAAAACATGGCTTTTCTCATTTCGCAGAATAACGGCGGGATTGTCCCGGGGCTTGAGTATCTGCCCGCGGGCGCGATAACGCCGAAGATCGGCTTGGCGCTTGTCATGACCGACGGCAACCTTGCCGCCTGCGGCGCGACCACCAGGCCGCAGTACATATGCGCTATGGCCGCAGACGAGGCGCTGGACGCCGGCACTATCATCCCCGTTTTCCGCGTGCTCGAGGGGACGCTCTTCGCCACGAGCTGGAGCGCTGCTGCAAGCGCGGTGAGCGCGGGTGACCTTGTGACGCTCAGCGCCGACGGCATGCAGGTAACGGCCACTACCACGAGCGGCGTGGCCGAGGTAGTTTCTATGGACGGCACCGCCGTGGGCGATACCGTTTACGTCAGGTTCCCGGCCTGATAAACACAAGAAAGGAAGTGATTCTTTATGGCTGGTATCAGCTTCACTGAGGGCAGCGGCGTTAATGACTCCGTATTCGGTAAATGCCAGGCCCCCATACGCATGTTCATCGAGAAACGCGGCGAGGCGTTTGAACAGATGAGCATGCTCAAGCACCTCTTCGACATAAACGACAGCCGCCACTTCGGCGAGGCCGTCAGCTCCATGACGGCCATGCAGGGCTTCCAGCCCGTGGGCGAAAACGGCGAGTACCCCGTGGACTACATGCAGGAGAGCTTCAAGAAGATCTTCGTCAACATGACCTGGAAAGACAGCTTTTCTATTTCGCGCGAGATCATCGACGATGCCGTCGCAATGGACCTCCGGCGCCAGCCCGAGGCCTTCACCGCCGGCTATTATCGCACTCGCGAGCGGTTCGGCGCGGCGCTCTACGCCAACGCCATGCTTGGTAATACCGCGATGACTTTCCGCGGGCAGTCTTTCCCCACGACCGGCTCGGACGAACTGTGCCTCTTTTCCAAGAGCCACCCGAGCGTCCTGGACGCGAAATTCCTTCAGTCCAACCAGTACGCGGATGCGTTTTCCGAGGACGCGCTGGCGGCTATGGAGAGCGCCATGCAGGATTACAAGGGCGACACGGGTGAGGTGCTCGACGTTCACCCCGACACCATCCTCATCCCCAACAACTACAAGCTGAAAAAGGCAGTATTCGCCGCCATCGGCGCGGACAAGGACCCCGACACCTCTAACAACGGCTTCAACTTCCTCTTCGGCCGTTGGAACGTGATCGTCTGGCCCTACCTCAATGAGTGGCTCGGAGCTAACACAACGGCCTGGGTGCTGCTCGATTCGGGCTACAACGTCAGCCGCGGCGGCGCTGAGTGGTTCAACCGCGTGGATCTCGAGGTACGGAGCGAACTGGCGAGCAACGACGCCAACGTTTGGAAGGGCTATGCTCGATTCACGGGCGGCTTCGCGGACTGGCGCTTTGCTGCCGTGGGCGGCGTGAGCGGCGGCACTCAGCTGGTGTCCTGATAACAAGGGAGGGCGAGCATGACTATCCAGGAGGCTATTACATACGCGAAAGCGGTGAAACCAAACGCCTTTGACAACGATACGCTGACGCGCTGGCTCAACGAGGTGGAGGGCATGGTGCAGACTCAAGTGCTGCTGCTGCGCACTGAGGCGATCATCACATACACCTATGAGAAGGATGCCAACACGACTATGCTCGTTCGCCCTCCTCACGATAAGCTCTATCCCGCGTACCTCGAGGCACGTATCGACTTCGCCAACGGCGAGTATGAGAGATACCAAAACACCTATCAGCTGTTCGACACGTTCTTCAAGGAGTTCATGCGCTGGTATGCCACAAACTACAACCCCGCAGAGGCTTATGAGGAGGGCCTGATATGAGCTTTTACCCCTACCATCCGCCGTGCCCCTGGCCCAACCCCTGGCACGGCTATTACATCGACGCCTACGGCGTAGCCGTAGCGCACGGATACCAAGGCACGGTCGAAGAGTGGCTTGAATCCCTCATAGGCCCCACGGGGCCCGCAGGTACTGGCATTGAAGTGCTCGGGCAGTACGATACGCTCGAGGAGCTTCAGCAGGCTGTGCCGTCTCCTGAAATCGGCAACAGCTATTATGTCGGCACCGAGCCGCCCTACGAGCTGTATACCTGGCTTGTCGTCGACGGGACGCCTGAGTGGCACAACTACGGCATGCTCACCGGCCCCATTGGCCCTACCGGCCCGACAGGCTCACAGGGGCCGCAGGGCACTATCGGGCCGACGGGCCCGACCGGCCCGACCGGCGCGCAGGGATTGCAGGGGCCAATAGGCCCGCAGGGCCCAGAGGGGCAGGCCTCTACTATACCCGGCCCGACCGGACCAACCGGCCCCGCCGGTGCGACCGGCCCGACCGGACCAGCCTCAGAGGTGCCGGGCCCGGAAGGCCCAACAGGCCCGACCGGACCAACCGGCCCCCAGGGACAGGCGTCAACTGTCCCCGGCCCCACGGGCCCACAGGGCGCGCAGGGGCTACAGGGCGAAACCGGCCCCACCGGCCCGACCGGGCCGAAGGGTGACCAGGGAGCCACGGGCGCGACCGGCGAAACGGGCCCAACGGGCCCGCAGGGCATACAGGGACCCCCGGGCGAAACCGGCCCAACCGGCCCGACCGGACCCCTCTCAGACGTCCCGGGCCCAGAAGGTCCGACCGGCCCGACCGGCCCAACCGGACCGACAGGAGCACAGGGGCCGCAGGGAAGCCAGGGCGAGACCGGCCACACGGGCCCGACAGGGCCGACAGGACCGCAGGGCGACCGGGGAACTGGCCTCGATATCCTCGGCCAGTATGACAGCCTCGAGGCGCTCCAGCAGGGCGTGCCCAGCCCAAACATAGGCGACAACTACTATGTCGGCACGAGCGCACCTTATGACGTATATACCTACACCTCCGTGAGCGGCAGCCCCGGGTGGATCAATGACGGCCCTCTGCAGGGCGCTCAGGGCCCGACAGGCCCTACCGGGCCGACCGGCGCAGATTCTACTGTTCCCGGCCCCACGGGCCCTACAGGCCCGACAGGCCCCACAGGCGCCAACGGCAAGGACGGAGCTCAAGGCCCCACCGGCGAAATCGGCCCGACTGGCCCGACCGGACCGACAGGCCCGCAGGGGCCGCAAGGCCCCACAGGCGCAGACGGCGTGACTGGCCCGACCGGCCCGACCGGCTCACAGGGGACGCAAGGCCTGCAGGGGGAAACGGGACCCACTGGCCCGACCGGGCCGCAAGGCCTGATAGGCCTTCAGGGCGAAGACGGCGCGACCGGACCGACCGGCCCCACAGGTCCTTCCGGAGCTGATGGAGCTACTGGGGCACAGGGCCCCACAGGCGCAACCGGACCTACCGGACCCACAGGCCCCACCGGACCCAGCGGAGCTGACGGGGAGGCAGGGACGCAAGGCCCGACGGGACCGACTGGCCCGCAAGGCCCAAAGGGCACAGACGGAGCACAGGGTCCCGCCGGAGCGGACGGCGCGACCGGGCCAACCGGCCCCACGGGTCCGACCGGGCCCACTGGACCGCAGGGCGCGGCCTCTACCGTGGCGGGGCCTACGGGGGCTACAGGTCCCACCGGTCCCACTGGACCGGCAGGGGCGAGCGGGCAGCCTCACAGCGTCTCCGTTACGCTCAAAGCGTCCGCTTGGAGCAGCAATACCCAGACGGTGAGCGTCACCGGCGTGCTCGCGGACGAGACGACACAGCTCATCACGCCGGTGCCGGCGCTGACGTCGCAATCCGCCTACTATGAGGCGGGCGTGCTCTGCACCGGACAGGCGGCTGGACAGCTGGTCTTCAGCTGCACGACCATCCCCGGCGCGGATCTGACCGTATACATCGTGATACAGAGCCTGGCATAAGGAGGTTGTACACAGTGCATAAATACCACATAATCCCAGCGGGGGGGGGGCGTCTAGCTCCCTTTACCGGCACCTTGCACAAAGGAGGTGCCGGACGTGATAGTGAACCCAGGCTCCGGTGGAATAAAGCTCGTTGCCAGCGGAACATTTATAGGTGCTCCGGGCGCTACTCTTACACTGCCGCAACCCGCATCGATAGTAATCATAGGCGAGTACACGTACAACACGCTGCAGTCTTCAACACCGACGTGCAAGGCGGCATTTATCCTGACCCCGGGAATGAAAACTTCCGGTTTGGTGCCCGAGACTGCTTTCAAGGAAGACGCAGTTACGTTGGAAATGAGTTCAGCTATGGGCCAAAGCGCAGCGACCAGAACTTATATAGCCATTGCATAAACCGCGAGCCGGAAGGCGGTGCGGCATGATAAACAACCCAGTCCGCAAGCAGCTGCCGACGCTTGAGAACCCAGGTACGGCAATCGACCTCAGAAGCGGCAAAAGCCTCATCGCCCCGGATGGCAGCGTAGTCACCGGCACGCTGCCCGAGGTGGAACAGGCCACACCGGCTATCTCTGTGTCCTCCGGAGGGCTTATCACGGCTTCAGCTGTGCAGGCCGGAGGCATCGTCGCAGACGGCACAAAGAGCGCCACGCAGCAGCTCGATACGCAAGGGGGAACAACGATAACCCCCGGCACCGCCGCTAAAACTGCCGTAGCCGCAGGGCGATACACCACGGGCACCGTCACCGTTGCGGGCGATTCGAATCTTGCTTCGGCGAATATAGCTAAAGGCGTGTCTATATTCGGCGTCGCGGGAAGTTACTCGGGCACAGAACCGGTATATGAGATAGCTTCAACCGGAAATGTACAATTTGAGAGCTCGCCCGCATTCGCGGGTAACTATGAACATCATGCAAAAATAACAGTATCGCGGAACGTTGGACAACTGCTGGGGCTGTCGCTGTGGCTAATTCTGGGTGATAACTCGACACTCTTTTTCAGCTATCCTGGAACCGCTTACGAGGAACCAGATACAACGTACATTTACCTTTTACAAGGCGGTACATCGCTTGGGCTCTGGTATTTTAACATCTCAGGCAAGACGATCGATTTGTACAGAGAATGTAGGCAAATATGGACGAGCACGAGTCCTCCATCGCTAGGAATGCCTGCGGCCGTCTATTATCTTCCAACCTAATGAATTCTGAAACAAGACCGAGGCCGAACTTGAGGTACATACATGAAAGTAATCATCTATGCAATATGCAAAAACGAGGCACAATTCGCCGAACGCTTTATGCGCTCGTGCGCCGGCGCTGACGGCGTGTATGTGCTCGACACAGGCAGCACGGACGGGACACCGGAGCGGCTGCGGGCGCTGGGGGCTATCGTGCGCGAGCGGACTATCGAGCCCTGGCGCTTTGATGTGGCGCGCAATGCCTCGCTTGACATGCTGCCCCTGGACGCGGACATCTGCATCTGTCTCGACCTCGACGAGGTACTTTGCCCCGGCTGGCGCGAGGCGCTGGAGGCGGCCTGGACGCCCGGCACTACGCGGGCGCGGTATACCTACGTTTGGAGCCACACGCGCGACGGGGGAGACGGCGTAGTGTTCTTCGCGGACAAGATCCACTCCCGGCACGGCTATAGCTGGACGCACCCGGTACATGAGGTGCTGGCGACGGAGCGGCCGGAGAGCTGCGTCACCGTCCCCGCGCTGCGCGTGGAGCACTGGCCGGACAGCAGCAAGAGCCGCGGACAGTATCTTCCGCTGCTTGAGCTCTCCGTCGCCGAGGACCCGGACGACGACCGCAACATGCACTACCTTGGACGGGAGTATATGTTCCATCAAATGTGGGGCAAAGCAATAGAGACACTCATGCGGCATCTGGCAATGCCCTCGGCGCGCTGGGATGCCGAGCGGGCGGCGAGTATGCGCTACATAGCCCGATGCTGTGAGGCCCTGGGCGACTGGCGCAGCGCGGTACACTGGCTCGAGCGCGCGGCGGACGAGGCTCCGGGCCAGCGTGAGGCGCCCTATGCGCTCTCCATGCTCTACTACCGGCGCTCGGACTGGCCCCTGTGCCGTTACTGGGCCATGCGGACGCTGCATATCGGCGCGCGGGACAACAACTACATGACCGAGCCCGAGGCCTGGGGCGCGGAGCCCTACGACCTCATGGCTATATCAAGCTGGCAGCTTGGACAGCATGAGGACGCCGTCAGAGCGGCGGAACAGGCGCTCGAGCTTGAGCCGGGCAACGAGCGGCTCCGCGAGAATCTGAGGATAATGAGGTGCAGCCATGATAGCAAATCCGAATGACGGCAACAGCCCGCAGGTGGAGGTTGCCACGCCAACGATCTCAGTCAGCGCCGGAGGCCTCATAACGGCCTCAACTCAGCAGGGCAAGGGCTACGTACCCGGAGGCTCCAAGAGCGCTACACAGCAACTCCCCACGCAGGGAGCCAAGACAGTGACGCCTACCACTACTGAGCAGATAGCCGTTGCGTCTGGCACTTACACCACGGGCGATATTAAAGTCGCGGGTGATGCTAATCTCGTGGCGGAGAATATCGCTGAGGGTGTAAGTATATTCGGGGTGACGGGGACGCATAGTGGAGGAGGTGGTAGACCTAACGAAACGGCGCAAGGCAATTTAAGCGGCACGAAGGTGAACAGCTTGTTTGCCATATTCGTAGACGCAACAAATAACCAAGCAAGTTCTGTTTCTGTTGGCGGCATTGGAATACCAGACCCACCTACAAAATTAACAATATCTGTTTATGTCGGTGATATTATTTATATTAGTGGTGCGAACGTGAGCGGGGGAGCCCAAAAAATTAAAGATTATTACGATTGTTACGTTGTAACTGGAAATTTTAGCGCAACAGCATATTAATAAAAGGTGACATTATGTTTTATACAGGCACACTACTCCGCGCCGAAATCTATGATGACCACATCAAGCCCTACACCAACGTCAAGGCCGTCTACGAGGCGCACAAAGGCAAATACCCCGGCAAGCTCATAGTGACGAACGGGCACTGGTACAACACAAAGCCCGTGACTCCCTGCGGCAATTACAAAGTCAATGGCACTGTGCTTTCAAAGGAAAGCTGGATGGACTGGGGTTTTGGTTGGAACACGGGGCCGATTATCACGATGAGGTCCACTATCCCCGTGATGGTAACTGACATGAGCAACGACAACTATCTCTCCACCCTGCCCCTGCTTGTCGGCGGGAAGAAGCGGGATGACGTAATCAAGAAGCAGAAGCCCAACGTCAAAGTGCCCACGCTTCGCACATGGTTCGGAGTGGACGCCAAAGGCAAGTGGACGGTCGAAGTCACAACCACCAATTATACGCTCGACGGCATAGTCGAGCGGATGCAGAGCCTCGGCATCGTGGATGGTATGGTGCTCGACGGCTCGGGCAGCTCTCAGTGCTATGATGGCACGACATATCAGCGCGGCGACGGGCGCGACCTGTACAGCTTCCTACTGCTGTGGTTCGCGGAAGACGGCGGCACGGGCGGAGACGACACGGAAGACGACAAGGAGGAGATCACTACGACTACATACAAAACGGGGATAGATGTCTCTGAGTGGCAGAAGACAATCGACTGGGAGGCCGTCAAGGCGGCGGGCATTGAGTTTGCCATGATCCGCGCGGGCTACGGACAGAACAATATCGACCCACAGTTCAAGCGCAACATCAGCGAGTGCAACCGCCTCGGCATCCCCTGCGGCGTCTACTGGTTCTCCTATGCCTATACAGAGGCCATGGCAATACGCGAGGCTGAGTATGCGCTGGCGGCAGTTGAGCCGTACAAGCTCGACTACCCTATCGCGTTCGATTATGAGAGCGACAGCGTTGAATACGCCAAGAGAAACGGCGTCGAGCCGGACAAGGCACACGTCACCGGCCTCGCATATGCGTTTTGCGGACGCATCGAACAGGCGAAGTATTATGCGATGATATACACCAACCCGAGCTATCTGAGCAAATACTTCGACAGCTATATCCCCAAAAACTACGACATCTGGCTTGCCCAGTGGCCGTCCAAGCCGGATCCCAGCAGCAAGCCCTCTCAGGCGGGCGGTATCTGGCAGTACACCAACTCCGGCAGCGTTGACGGCATATCCGTGCGTGTGGACATGGACGCGGCCTACTATGATTATCCCAGCATTATCAAGGCCAACGGCCTCAATCAGCCCGCTGCCGCACCCGAACCGGAGCCTGTGCCGGAACCTGATACGGAGACCCCCGCGAAGTCTGAAAACGAGCTGGCGCGGGAGTGGGTTAAGGCGATGAGCATTTCCGACGGCGAGAACCCGGACGCAGCCTGCACGCGGCAGCAGGTGTGGACGATGCTCTATCGTGCACTCGGAATATGATATCCGATAAAGAATAAGGAGGTTTTAAAGTGATTAACTGGAAAGTTCGCATTAAAAACAAAAACTTTTGGCTTGCGCTCATCCCGGCGCTGCTGCTGCTGATCCAGGCCGTGGCGTATGTGTTTGGGTTCAGCCTCGACCTCTCCGAGCTGGGGGACAAGCTGCTGGCCGCGATAAACGCGCTGTTTGCCGTGCTCGCCATCCTCGGCGTTGTGACAGATCCAACCACGTAGGGCATTGGCGACAGTAAATTAGCTATGACATACGAAGAACCCAAGGAGGATTGATTATGGATGAGCCGATATCGCGCGGGGAGCACGAGGAATTTGCCCGGCGCATAGACGCACAGGAAAAGCGTCAGGACAGGCGGCTCGAACTCCTTGAAGAGAACGTGCGCGAGATCGGCGCCTTGACGGTTTCTGTTCAAAAGCTGGCACAGAGCTTGCAAAGCATGGTCAAAGAGCAGGAGCAGCAGGGCCGGAGGTTGCAGGCGTTGGAGAGCCGCGACGGAGAAAAATGGCGCAAGCTCATGGGCTACATAGCCACGGCGCTCACATCCGGCGCGGTGACGCTGCTGCTGTCGCAGATCGTATAGGAAAGGAGGTGGAGAGCGGGCATGCCGAGCAGCATCCTCAACACCGACATAATGTTCCCCAACCTGAGCGGAAAGAGCACGGAGCAGCAGGTGTTCACGATAATGAACTACCTCTACATGCTCAAGGAGCAGCTCACATACTCGCTCTCGAACCTCGGCCTCGACAACATCAACGCCAACTCGTTTATCGAGATCGCGGGGATAATCAATCAGCCTGTGATCCTCAGGCTGGACGGCGTGGACGGAAGCCTGGCGGAGATAAACGTGAATCTCGGCACGGTGAGCTCTCAGCTCCAGGACGCGGAGGGAAACATCTCGAGCCTCCAGCAGACGGCGGCGAGCCTCAGCGCCCAGCTCGAGGACGCTGAGGGAAACATCTCGGCCATATATCAGATATCGGAGAGCCTGTCCACGCGCGTGGAGGACGCGGAGGGGAACATCACGACGCTCTTCCAGACCTCGGACAGCCTGACGAGCAGGGTGACGAGCGCGGAGGGGAACATCTCGAGCCTCCAGCAGACGGCGACTTCGCTGACCTCGGATATATCAGACCTCGAGGGCAACTACACGAGCCTCCAGCAAACGGTGAGCGGGCTGAGGATAACGGCCAGCAACGGCACGACGAGCAGCACGCTTACGCTCACGAGCAACGGCGTGCAGCTCTCGAGCACCAACGTACAGATCACGGGCATGGTGACCTTCACCGACCTGAGCACGAGCGGACGCACGACCATCAACGGCGGGAACATCACCACGGGCGTTATCAGCGCCATTGACATTTCCAGCGTGACGATAGACGGCTCGTCGATCACTGGCTCGACCTTTGAGACGATACTCTCCGCCTACGGCGTAGGCGGAGAGATCCAGTGCTATTATTTATCAAACACGAGCAGCACGTATTTAGCCGGCGGCCTGCGGCTTGACGACGAGGGCGGCAGCGGAGATTCACAATACCGCTTGTTTCTGTATACCAAGACCGCGCTGGGCGTGTCGTTCGCACTTAAACTTGAAAGCGCGGGAAGCATGAGCCTTGAGAGCGGGGACAGCCTGTGGATGTACGCGCCAAACACCGTGCAGATAACGGGAAATACCATAAATCTGAATGGCACCGTGCGCGTCAATGGCACGGTGATAGGATAGGAGAATCAATATGACCACTCTGAAACAGTGTATAGCGGCCTGGCAGGCCCTCCGCGCCATTGCAGGTCAAGCCACAGATTACAAGAGCGCTCACGCCCTGATGCTGCTCATGGCACGCCTGCGGCCTCATGTAGCCTATTTCAGCTCAACGGAGATGGATCTGGTGAAGAAATACGCGGAGCTTGACGCCGAGGGGGACCCGGTCTACGAGGCGCCGGGGCGCGTGCGCTTCCGCAATGCCAAGGATCTCGCGGCCTTCACTCGCGAGCGCACGGAGCTCGACGACGTTGAGCTGGGCGAAGAAATAGCACGGGCGAAGATAGCGCCGCCTTCGGCGATTTCCCCTGAACAGCTGGAGGCGCTTGCGCCTTACGTGGATATCGAGGAGGGGACGGCATGAGCCTGCCAGCTATGCTCTATGGCTCCGGCATAGGGAAGTATAATCAGACAAGCTACGGGGGCTACAACCACAACCTCTCCGCGATGGACGGGCAGATCTACGACATGACGAACATGTCCAGCGATTATGCGCCCCTGCTCAGTCCACGGGCTCAGCGCTACATAACACGCACCCTTGCACAGCCGAACGGCCTCTACGCCAACGACGGCCTCTATTGGGTGGACGGGACGGCCTTCTACGCCGACGGAGTATCACGCGGTACGGTGAGCGCCGGCCGCAAGACCTTCGCGGCGCTGGGGGCCTATATCATTATCATGCCCGACATGGCCTATTACAACAAGCTCACGGGTGAGTTCGGCAGCCTCAATGCGAGCTGGACCGGCGCAGCGCAGATCGTGGACGGGACATACGGCGGCGAGACGGCCAAGAGCAACACCATCGAGGCCTCGGGCGTGGACTTCACGACGCTCTTCAAGGCCGGCGACGGCATAACGATAAGCGGGGCCACGGTGCACCCCGGGAACAACAAGACTATCATCGTCCGCGAGGTCGAGCCGACGAAACTTGTGTTCTACGAGAATAGCTTCGTGATAAACGACGGAGGGGACGCGGAGACGGCGCTCACGCTCTCCCGCGAGATGCCCGAGATAGATTTCCTCTGCGAGAACGAAAACCGCCTCTGGGGCTGCAAAGGGGACACGATATACGCCAGCAAGCTCGGCGACCCGACAAACTGGAACGTGTTCGACGGCCTGAGCACGGACAGCTACGCCGTGCAGGTGGGCAGCGCCGGGGACTTCACGGCCTGCTATTCCTATCTCGGCTACGCGATATTCTTTAAGGAAGAGATGATATACAAGGTCTACGGCTCGGCGCCCTCCAATTTTCAGGTCATGGGCAGCGCCTCGCTGGGTGTGGAGGCCGGCAGCAGCTTGTCGCTGGCCATTGCGGGCGAGATACTTTTCTTCCTCACACGGGCGGGCATCGTGGCCTACTCCGGCGGCACGACGCAGAGCGTGGCCTCAGCTTTCGGGCTCGAGCGCTATCACAACGCCGTGGCCGGCAGCGACGGGCTCAAATACTACGTCTCAATGCAGAACGAGGCGGGGGACTGGAATCTCTTCGCATACGACACACGCCTCGGCATCTGGGAGCGCGAGGACGACACGCAGGCGCTCGGCTTTGCTTGGAACACTGACCTCTATTTTCTCGACGCGGACGGCACCCTCTGGCTCAACGGGAGGCCGAGAACGGTGCCGGAGGGCGCGACGCTGGAGGACCCCGTGCAGAGCATGGTGGAGTTCGGGGAGTTCGTAGACAACGACCCGAATAAAAAGCAGATTGCAAAACTACAGGTGCGTATCTCCATCGACGCCGGGGCGAGTGTGACCTTCTGGATGATGTTCGACAGCTCCGGAGAGTGGGAAGAGATAAGCACCATAGAGAGCCAGGTCCTGCGCAACTACTACCTCCCACTTGTACCGCGCAGGTGCGACCACTACAAAATCAAAATTACCGGCACCGGCGGCTGGCGGCTGTACAGCATGACCCGCGAGGACGCGATAGGCAGCGAGCTCCGCAGCACGACCGGGCGGCAGTAAGGAGGCAAGGATATGGCCATAAACACCCTCACGGCTCCGACGACCAAGAGTCGATATACCTACGACCAGTTCAGGCAGGCCGCAGAGCAGAGCGGCCTGCTGGGCGAATTCTCGGACGCCGACCTCTCGCTGGCACAGCGCAACCCCGACGCCGGCATGTCGCTGCTAAGCTACAAGCGCGACTGGCACAATGCCACGACGGACGCGGAAAGGCAACTCGCGAACCTCGGGGCCGAGAGCATTCGCGGCAGTTACGGCAGCTATACCGGCGGCTCAGACGGCGGCAACTATTATCTCGAGCCGCTGAGCCCGAACATGTTTGAGTACCCGAGCGCGCCGAGCTTCTCCGGCGGCAGCAACGCCGGCACGGTGAACGATCTGTATGATCAGATGCTGAATTACGGGGACTTCACATACGACTCTGCACCGGAATACACAAACCGCTGGGACGACACCATCCTCGGACTCATTGACGAGATACTCGGGCGCGAGGATTTCTCATATGACCCAAACACTGATCCCCTGTACAGCCAGTACCGCAAGGCCTACATACGCGAGGGAGACCGCGCGGCGGAGGACGCGCTGGGCGCAGCGGCTGCTGCGAGCGGCGGCCTGCCTTCAAGCTACGCGCAGACGGCGGCATCGCAGGCGGGCAACTACTACGCGGCCCAGCTCACGGACAAGATACCGGAGCTCCAGCAGCTCGCCTATCAGATGTACCTGAACGACTACAACATGCTGCTCTCCGACCTCGGCGTGGTTCAGGGGCAGGAGGCCTCGGACTACAACAAGTACCTCACGGACCTCAACCAGTACAACACCGATCGAGACTTCGATTACGGTGCATGGCTCGACCGCTACAACATGCTCGGAAACAATCTGCAGGCCGGAATGAACCTTGACTCACAGGAGCTAGAGCAGTATCTTGCGGAGCTGCAGCAGTACAACACGGACCGTGACTTCTACTATGGGCAGCTGCTCGACGAGATAAACGACCAGACGAATGATTTCGGGACTCTCGTTGACATGGCTCAGCTCGGTGCCAGCTACGGCGATTATCGCGGGCTGGAGGACCTCGGCATTCAGATCCCGACACCGAACGGGTACGCCGGAGCAGGCGCGGGAGGCTCTGTCGGTTATGATGATGAAGCCGGGAACCCTCCGGGGGCGACGGACGAAAGAATTTCGTCCGAGGCGATGAACATCCTCAATGCGTACATGCACGTCAATCCCGGCACAAGCGGTAATGTGGGCCAAGTGTTTGCAAACCGGATCAATTCGGCCTTGAGTGCGGGCAAAATCAGCCAAGAGGAAGCGGATTATCTGCGCGGGATGATAGGTATAGCCGCGTAAGGAGAGAGACATGGCGAGTATACACGACAAGTTTACAAGGGCGATAAACCAGATAAGAGAAAACGACCAGCGCGCCCGCGCTGGTCTTCCCTATAACACTGGAAACAGCATTTCCGATAAGTTTGAGCGGGCTATTCAGGAAATACGGGAGAGGGACAACGCGTCAAGGCAAAACGCGTCCAGTCAGCCTGCGCTCACACCTTCGCGCACGCCGTCCAGCACGCCGGCCTCACCCCTTCCGAGCTTTGCCACGGGCAGCGGCAACACCGTTGAGAGCGTGCTCGGGCGCTTCTCAGGCCGGGGCGGTGTCGAGACGATAAAGTCCCCGGACAGCTGGAGCAGCGCCGGGGACGCAGAGCTGGGACTGAAAGCCTGGAGCGGTCAGCTTGAAGGCTATGAGAAAAAGCTCACGGAGCTGAGCGGCAGCATAGCCAATACTGAAAATCGGCTCAAGAATCTCCAGACTACTGTGAAAACCGCGGAGGATGCAGCCGCCTATGATGAGCTCTATGCCGGCTATGAAAAAATGATAGCCGACTACAACGGCGTTGTGAACGACATCAACCGCGTGCAGGACAAGTACAGCGCGGGGGTTGAGCGGTATCGGGATATCCTCAGCGGGGGCATGGAGAGAGCCGACGCGGCCGCGGCGGAGGCCAAGAGACTCGAGGATGAGAACAGCCGCCTACAGCAGCAGGCCAACCTCATCCGTATCTACGAGATGAGCGGGACGAGCTCCAGCTCGGCGGCTGCGCCTATCGAGGCCCAAATCGAGCAGAATGCCCAGCGTATAAAAGAGCTCCAGGCCGAGGAGAGCCAGAACAAGATGCAGTATTACAGCTCCCTGGCTCTCATGGAGGACTATGCTGGCCTCTCGAGCCCCACATCTGTGACTGGGGACTCGCGATACGAGTATATAAACGACATCGACAATGCCCGATACAGAAACGAGCACACAACAGACCCAAGCGGCGCGCCAGTAGCACTCAGGAGATATCAGTACCTCACTGAGGATGAGATAAAAATATATAACTATCTCTACGCCTCCCAAGGCAAAGACGCCGCTGATCGCTTCCTTGAAGATATGGGCCCCGCACTGACCGAACGGCAAGGCGCGGCTCAATATGAGGAGCTGGGCGCGTTGGGGAAGGCGCTCTACTGGATACCCGCCGGCCTGGATCAGTTCGGCAGCGGCATACGGCAACTATTCCAGCGTGAGGCCGTGCCAGTATCGTCGACACAGATCACCTCACAACTCATACAGCAGGAAGCACAGGAGAAGAGCCCGGTGCTCGGGACACTCTATACCTTGGGCACAACACTCTCGAACATGGCTCCGAGTATTCTTGCCAGCGCGCTCGGCAGCTGGGCACTCGGAGCGGCGGGGCTGTCGGCAGGAACGGCTGCAGCCGTGGGCAGGGCCACGGGCGCTGCAACACTTGGCGCCTCCGCGGGCGGCAACGCCTATACGCAGAAGCTGAACGAGGGCTACAGCTCAGAGGCGGCGCAGAACTATGCGGCGCTCGTCGGCGCAAGCGAGGGCGCGCTGCAATACCTTCTTGGCGGCATTGGCGCCTTGAGCAAGAGCGGCACCGGACGCATTGCCGCCAAAATAGCCGGTCTGGACAATGCACTGGGCCGTGTGGCGCGCACGGTGAGCGGCAGCACGGCCGCACGGCTGCTGGGCAGCATGATATCCGAGGGCACAGAGGAGGGTCTGCAGGAGCTGCTGGAGCCCGCATTTGCGGCCATAATCTTCGACGAGGAATATGAGGCCGACTTTGAGGACGCGGCGTATGCGTTCCTCCTGGGCGCGCTGAGCGCTGGAATAATAGAGGGCCCGGCGGCCATTGATTACGCGCGGCGGCCGGCGGGCTTTACCTTCCGGGATATGGACGGATATGCCGATAATGGTGTAGACTATTTTGAAGGTGCGAACACGCTCGAGGAGGTCGAGGCCAGATATCGGGATCTTGCGCGGCAATACCACCCGGACTTGGGCGGCGACGCGGCCACGATGGCCGAAATCAACCGCCAGCGCACGATGGCGCGCGCGTTCTTCCGCGGGCGAGCCGAGGCGGCTGCGGAAAACGATACGGCAGACACGACGCCAGAGGCGGCCGCAAACACGGAGCGCGCAGACAGCGTGATTCGTCGCTTGACGGCGGGCCTGGCAACTGAGGAGACTACACCTGAGACAGCGGGAGCCCAGATAGAGGACCAGATCTACTCGGAGGTGGGCGGCGTTGTTTTGCCGACGGCTGATACCGCCGGCGACTTCTCACCGCGCACTGAGGCCGTGGCAAAGGAAGCACCACCCTTGGAAGCGCCGCGCGCAGCGGCGCCTGAAACAAATGCCGCGGGGAATATCGTTCTCCCCACGGCGGACGAAATAATGAATGGAGGCATATCGAATGGACAGCAGGGACAACAATGGCAGCAATGGGGAGACCAGGTATCAGATGGAGACGGAGGACGGCTTTCTGGTCAGCGTGCCGGAGTCGAAGCTGGAGAGCTGGCTCGAGGCGCAGAGCAAGCCGCCCGCCCCACTCAGCAGGTCGGAACAGCTCTTGCTCGACAGGCTCGTGTCCGAGCTCTACGGCTCGAAAGAGTAAGCAGCGCCAGCCTCGGCATTGAGAACGGCACAGAGGCGCGCTCGCTTCAGGTGATCCCGGAAGCGGCCTATGATGATGAGCTGAGAGCGGTCTCGGCTGACGTATACAGGCGGACGGGCCAGCGGGTAACCTTCGTTGTCGGGAACATACAGGTGCGCGCAGCGGGCAAGACACGCGCTGTGCGCGGCGTCTGGACGCCGGGCGGCATCTATGTACAGGCGGACAACGCGGGCTATTCCGCGGCGCAGATAGCCGCACATGAGGTATATCACGATCTGGCGGCGAACACTCCGGGGCTTGACGCGGATGTAAAGCAGCGCATCATCGAGCGGTACGGCGAGGACGAATTCCGGCGTGTGGCTCAGGTGTACATAGAGCGGCTGCGCGGCGTATACGACGTGCCGGATGGCGCGGAGTATGACCCGGCGCTCATGGACACATACTTCGCCTCGATACTCCAGGAAATTTACGCCGACGCCTATGCGGGCATCAACGCCTTCGGAGCTCATGCGGAGCGGTTCGCGGATGCAGCGCGCGTGACCGTCGCTGAACGCACGGGCATGGCCACCGGAGAAACTGAGGCGGCCACGCGCAACCGTACCGGGCCGCCTGCGGAGCGGAACGGCGTTGGCTATATTACAGAAGAAAAAGAGACGACTGCAGTGAAAGCCAAGAACCCGTCGCCGGGAACCGACAGCAGCACTGCAACCGTCTCCACAAGTAGTGTAGCAGAGAATGCTCTGCCTGTCAAAGAGGGAGAAAAAAGAACCAATACATGGTTACAGGGAGTCCGGCTCCAATTGCCTTCGTATGATACCATGTATGGTCCTATTGGCAGCATATCATACGACGACGACTACGTCAACATACATGGTGCTCCCTGGAATGAGCTTGCCGACAGTGAAAGCGACGCCGGGGAGAGCGTCAACAACAGGTATTCGGAGGATGAGCCAGAGCGGTACAGCGTTGACGAGGAGTACGCAGCAGAGCTGGAACTGTGGAACAGGGACGGCAGGCCGGGCGGCGAGGTGTTTGTACTGGGCTCGACGGGCGAGGCGCTGCAGGGGCTGGGGGCCATGGAGCAGGATATCTACCTGCGCAGCGAGAAAATTAATGCCATACTGGACGCGCACCCGGAAATGACGCTCAGCGAAATAAAGCGCATACCGGAAATTCTGGACGACCCGGTGCTTATAGCAAAGAGCGCAGGGGAAGGGCGTGGAGGGCGGAATTCGCGCCTGACAATAATGGGCAGCCTGCGCGCTCAAAACGGTAAGCCGATCATGGCTGTGCTGGATTTGCGGCCTATCGAAGGGCGGCTGCTTGTAAATGACATGCAGAAAATAAACAGCGCTTATACCAGAAGCAACGCCGCCAACTATTTGCGCAGGAGCGAAATCCTGTTTGCAGACGAAAAAAGAACCATTCCGCTTCTTCGCTCGGCTGGGCTTACAATAGCGTCCCAGCGGCTTCTGCGTCATGGTTCTATGGGCAGTATAACATACAGCGGAAATGACGTCAATATCGAAGGCGTGCCGTTTGACGAGGTAGTGGGCGCGGCGCAGCCGGAGCGGTATAGTGTAGACGAAACCACGGACAAAGAGGTCGTACCTGACTACTTCCGGGGGAATCCCTACTGGCTGGAGACTGAGCATGCGGCGAAGGCGGCAGGGTATCCTGAGATAGACGGCGTGCAGATAATGCCGTACAAGACCTGGGTGCGCTCCAAAGAGCAGGGAAACTATGGCTTCGTAGTTGGCCTCGCTCCGCGGGACAGACTTGTCGTATCCTTCTGGAACAAGGACAGCGGCAAGCGCGCCGTTGTGCCTCTTGAGCAAACGGACATCGAGCCTGTGCAGGGCGCGTACCAGATGGAGCAGAACGAGCTCGCTTCGCTGCTTGAGTCAGAGCCTGAGGCTGTGGAGCGTATGGAGCTCTCGCCCGAGGACGAGGCGGAATATCAGCGCTGGCTGACGGAGAAGTACGGCTTCAAGGCTGGTGTCAGGGCGAACACTGCGCTGCTGGCGCTTCCCAAAAAAGCACAGACGGAGTATAAGAGAAGCGTCTCGCGCCTGGTGAATGACCTCGGGAAGAGCCTGGGCGTGCCGTATCACGCGGGCCGGAGCGAGCTGCGCCCGATAGCCGAGCAGATAGCGGACGAATATTTCCGCGAAGGGACCGTATCTGAGGAAAGCGGCGCCGAGCTGTTCGAGGAAGCCTATGCCAACGGTATCATAAGAGACGATGAGTTTTACCGCGAAAACAAGCCCATACTTGACTACCTCCGGACCACGCCAATAAGAGTTAGCGAGACAGTTAAAAGCGACATAGCGGATTTCAACGACTGGAGGAAAAGACAGTTCGGACGTCTGCGCATAAGTGAAGATGGGCGCGGTTTGGAACAGGTTTACGGTGAACTGAGCGAGATGGCGCCGAGATTCTTTCCGGAAGATATTACAAATCCAACGGACCAGCTTGAGCGTATTGCAGATGTCGCCGACAGTATACGTATCTCGGAGCGAACGCTCGACGAATATTACGGCCCCGACGCTGCGGAATATAAACGCTGGGCCTATGATGAGTTCAAGCAGCAGATTGGCCGCGCCTATGAGAGCCTGCGCACGGTCCGGCAGATAGCACTTGAGCAGGACGCCAAGCGGGCGGAGCTTGAGCGACTACTGGAGATAGCCGAAACCGGCCCGACTGAGGGAGAGCTGGACAGGGTAAAAAGACTATGGGATGAGGGCAAAAAGGCGCGGCGGGCCTATGAGCGCGCCGTGCGGCGCAACCTCCTGAGCGACAGGGACAGGCAGCTGCTTGGCCAGCTCATGCGCGGGGAGATCAGCGCCGAAGACATCCCGTCCACCGCAAACCGCGCAGGCATTGCGGAAATATACGCGGCCAAGCGGGAATATGAGGCCTTCGCCGGCGCTCTGAAGGAATTCAACACAAAGCGGCGTGCTGCTCTCCGCGCACAGGCTGACGACATACTGGCGGGCGCAAGCCGGATGAAGGACAAGCGCCGCGGCGCGTCCTATATGCGCGAGACACAGGAGCGCAACGCCCGCTATGTTTTTGACGGCCCGACGGCGGAGAAAATCATCGAGACATATTTCACGCCGGTACACAAGAACGAGGCGCGCCGCACGGTATACAAGACGCAGCTGCGCGACAGAGTGAGAGAACTCGACCTTGACAGAAAGGCCCGCAAGGGCGATGCGGTGAGCGAGGCCGCGGCTGTGCAGATATACGGCGAGGCCCTGGACAACATCTCCATGATAGAGGAGCAACTCAAACGAGGGGGCAGCGATTGGCGCAACGGCCACAGCCTGAGCGAGTGGCGCGCGCTGGTGGACGACCTCTGGGCCAAAAGCCCGGGCCTGGACAAGGAGAAAATTACGGCTGCCGTCGAGGAGTTCCGGAAAATCTATGACGAGCTGTTCTCACTGATGAACCAGGTACGCATACGAAACGGCTATGAGCCTGTGGACTACCGGCACGGATATTTCCCGCATTTTGATGATGCGAAGGGGGAAAGCCTGCTGGGCCGGGCCTTCAAGGCCGCAAATATGAAGGATGTGCCGCTGAAGGACCGCCTTGCCGCGCTCGTCGGCAAGGGGCTGGACGTAAACACGGAAGTGAACGCACTGCCTACATCCATAAGCGGCCTGACGCACACCTTCAAGCCCGGCATACGCTGGGTCGGGAATATCATGCAGAGACAGGGCTTCGACACCACCTTTGACGCGGTGCAGGGCTTCGACCGGTATATCGAGGGCGTGAGCGATGTCATCTATCACACCGACGATATACAGCGGCTCCGGGCTCTGGCCTCGCAGATACGATACCGAACTTCTGAGCCGGGTATACAGGCGCAGGTAGACGAGATAAGGGCTGATTCCCGGTTGACCGATGAGCAGAAAGATGAGGCGGTACGAAAGAAGCAGGAGGAGGGAAGGTATGAACTCTCAAACTATGTCAACAACATAGAGGAATATACCAACCTCCTGGCGAACAAGCGCAGTGCGGCGGACAGAGGCATAGAGTTTTTTGCAGGTCGGGACTTCTACAACTTTTCGAAAGCCCTTGAAAACCGAGTGGCCGCGAACATGGTCGCGGTGAATCCTGGCTCCTGGCTGACGAACTTCATCCCGATATCTCAGGCCTGGGCCGAGGTGAGCGCTGGGGACATCCTGACAAGCATGCGTGACACGCTGAATGCTATTGTCAAGGACGACGGCTTCAAAACCAAATCAGACTTCCTTACCAACCGCATAGGCTCTGATCCTCTCGTGCTTAGCTGGACGCAGGATGCCTCAAAGGTCCTCACAAAGCCAATGGAATGGATAGACATGTTTACCTCCGAGACCGTGGTCCGCGCGCGGTACAATTCTAATCTCAAGCTGGGCATGAGCGAGACAGCGGCTATGGAGGAGGCGGACAGCTTTGCGGCCAGCCTCATCGCAGACCGCAGTAAGGGCGCGCTGCCCACGATATTCGAGTCCCGCAATCCCTTTACAAAGCTATTCACGCAGTTCCAGGTCGAGGTAAACAACCAGCTGTCATACCTGTATAGGGACCTGCCCAGGAATCTCAAGGAACGGGGCAAAAAGTCGCTTGCCGTGGCTCTGCTCAAGTTCATGCTCGGAGCCTGGTTGTATGATGAACTCTATGAGGCAATAGTCGGACGCCGCCCGGCGCTAGACCCACTGAATATGCTCAATGAGCTTTCGGGAGACCTCTTTGGCTATGCGCTGCCGAACACCATTGAGCTGGCCGCGGACATGATAACCGGTAATGACGTTTCCTTAGCAACGGAAAGGACTGACGCGGCGACGGCGCTTGCGAACTTCGGGAAAGAGCTGGGCGGTCAGCTGCCTTTCATAGGCGGACCTGTGTTCGACGGCGGGCG
>UMGV01088317.1_pt1 | contig 32523 bp, 26 predicted proteins | sample 1965361 | NCBI WGS metagenome assembly UMGV01 (sample SAMEA4836081, study PRJEB28245) | human gut metagenome | biome: gut microbiome; material: fecal sample | place: Denmark | collected 2008
CAGCGCCAGAAGAGACATCCCGGAGCCGCCAAGCGTATATCCAGAACATAAGCATTTACTAATCAAGCAGTTACAAAACAAGCGCCATTTTTCAAGAAATCACGATAAAAGGGTCGTTGATTGAAAAGAATCGCAAAATAAAGCCTGTTTTTTGTCAGAATAATCAACAGATGGCAAACCATAGGTATCATGACTGTTGATTCCCGAAAATAAGAAAAAAAGCAGAACACGTTTTGTATTCTCGTGATTAATCTCTATTTTTGCAAAGAAATAGCGTAAACAAGAACAAAGCAAGACCATGAAAGATACCACGAGGCTGACCGTGTTCAAGGCCAGCGCAGGCAGCGGCAAGACCTACCGACTGGCACTGGAATACATCAAGCTGCTGATGGCGGATCCCAAAAACTTCCGCTATACGCTCGCCGTGACCTTCACCAACAAGGCCACCGAAGAGATGAAGACGCGTATCCTCAGCAAGCTCTTCGCCCTGGCTCACCGTCTGTCCAGCGGTGACGACTACGTCAAGGAGCTCCATCACTGCATGCCGCAGCTCTCCGACGACGATATCCAGCAACGGGCAACGCTCGCGCTCGACGGGATCCTCAACGCTTATCACTATTTCCGCGTAGAGACCATCGACAGTTTTTTCCAACGCATCCTCAGAAACCTTGCGCGAGAACTGGGACTGAAGGCCAACATCAACGTGGGACTCAACGACCGTGAGGTGGAGCAGCAGGCCGTCGATGAACTCATCGGGAACATCAACAGCGAAAAAGATCCGCTGCTCGGCTGGATGATGGACTTTGTCAGCGAGCGACTCGAGGAGGACAAGAACTGGAACGTCATCGGACAGATCAAGGACTTCGGTACCAATATCTACCGCGACTTCTATAAGGAACGACACGAGCAACTTGAGGCAGTTCTCTCCAACCCTCTGTTTTTCAAGAACTATACCGCTAAACTTCGGGCCTTGGCAGCACAGGCTGATAAGGACATGAGCATACAGGCTGACCGCTTCCAGACGCTGGTAGACCAATATGGCTTCACCGACAGTGACTTTACCCGCGGCACCGTACCCAACTATTTCAACAAACTGCGCGGAGGCAACTACTGCGATGTCGCCCACGCCACCATCGATAAGGCCGACACAGAGGAATGGACCAAGCTCATCAAGAAAACCATCAAAGACACCGACAAAGGTCAGACTTTCCATCAGTTGATCGCACCACTCATCACCCAGACGGAAAAGATGAGGCAGAAAGCGGAAAGTATCAAGTACTCCGTGGCTCTCACACTCAGAAACCTCAATGAGCTCAGACTGCTCGGACGCATCGCACAGCAAGTCGACGCTATCAACGCTGACAACAACAATTTCCCGCTCAGTAGCACTCAACAGCTCATCAAAAGCATGATCGACGGCAGCGACACACCCTTTATCTACGAGAAAATCGGCGGCTCGCTGAAGTATATCATGATCGACGAGTTCCAGGACACCAGTGCGGTACAATGGGATAACTTCAAAGTGCTCATCGACGACTGTATCGCCCATCAGGCTGGCTCACTGATCGTCGGTGACGTGAAGCAGAGCATCTACCGATGGAGAGGCGGAGACTGGCGGTTGCTACAAGGCCTCACCCACGACAGGCATCCCGAGATCAAAGAAGTGAAACTCGACACCAACTACCGTTCGCAACCGAGAATCATCATCTTCAACAATATGTTCTTCAAAATCGCTGCAAAGAAGACAACAGAGGCGGCGGTAGCTGAACTCAACGAGCATCACGCGCCGAAGGACATCATACAACAGGCCTTGGACATAGAAACAGCTTACCAGGACGTGGAGCAGGCTTATCCCAAAGGCAAGGAACTCGTCGGCATGGCCCAAATCAAACTGCTCGACGACGAGGACTATGACCAAGAGACCCTGGATCAGATCGAGAGCACCATCGCGGAACTGCTCAAGGCGGGCGTTGCCACAAAGGACATCGCCGTGCTCGTGAGAAAGAACAAACACATCCAGGCCATCGCAGAGTACTTCATGCAGCATCAGATCATGGTCGACGGCAAGCCGGCCGACGTGAGTCTTGTCAGCGACGAGGCTTTCCGCCTCGACGCTTCGCTTGCCGTGAGGATGATCATCTCGGCTCTGCGCTACCTCGTACATCCCGACGACAAGCTCACGACGGCATTCCTCGTCAAGACTTATTATCGTATCGGGGCGAACAAAAATGATGAGGAATGCAAGAAAGAGACAAATGATGATCAAAAGAAGACCATAGCATACAGGGAGATCACAGATTACAAGAACGACCAAGATCTCGACACGCGGCTCTTCGTTGGCAAGGACGACATCGCTGCCCAACTCCCCGAGGCTTTGCGCACGCAACGTGATGAGCTGCGGGGACTGCCGCTCATGATGCTCATAGAGCGTCTCTATGCCATTCTCGGCCTGGAGCGTCTCAACGACGAGAGTGCCTATGTATGTGCCTTTCTTGACAAGGTCGCGACGCTGATACACAGTAAGGCAGTCGGCATCGACGAGATTCTCGAAGCCTGGGACACCGATCTATGCTCAAAAGCTATCCACAGCGACGACATCAACGGCATCAGACTGATAACCATCCACAAGAGCAAAGGACTCGAATACGACAATGTCATCATCCCTTACTGTGACTGGGACATAGAACGAAACAACGACACGCTGTGGTTCACCACCGACAGCAAGCCAGAACCGTACAATGAGTTGCCGCTCGTGCCTGTGGCACTGCAAAGCAAGAAACTCAGAAACTCCATCTACTCCGACGACTACGACCGTGAGCATCTGAAGAATCTCGTCGACAACCTCAACCTGCTCTATGTGGCGTTTACCCGAGCCAGACGCAACCTTTTTGTCTTCGGACGGAAGAATCCGAAAGCACCCTACCCTTCCAAAATCATCCAGGATGTGGAGGAAGACATGAAGCGGGAATGCACCATCGAGGAAGATAACAAGACAACGACGATTACCTACGGCACGTTCAGCCCTACTCCAAAGGAAAGCAGTAACAAAGACACTGACAACGTATTCCTTGAGGAGGACAAGCCATTGCGTGTCAACATCAAGGCCTTCACCGAAGATTATGAGTTCAAGGAGAGCAACGAATGCAAAGACTTCATCATGCCACAGGACGACGAGGACGCACAGATGCGACGCGCGTATATAGAAACGGGTAACATACTCCACGAACTGCTGGCCAATATCCGCGACGTCAATGACATCGACCGCGCCATCAACAACATGGAGTTCAGCGGCGTGCTCTATGAAAAGCCGATGACACGTGAAAGCTTGTGCGCCATGGTGCACCAGCTGATCGAGAGCCCTGTGCCCAAGACATGGTTCCGACCGGGACTGAATGTGATGAATGAGTGTAATATCATCTGCTATGACGAGGAGCATAAAACGGTAGGACCTAAGCGCCCTGACCGAGTCATTAACGACGGAAATTCAGTAACGGTCATCGACTTCAAGACCGGATCACCAAGAGCCAAACACGTCGAGCAGGTACAATACTACATGCGCCTGCTCAACGAGATCGGATATAATAACGTCAAAGGCTATCTCTGGTATCTGAGAACCAATACGGTCAGAGCCGTATAAACAAAACAACCGAATATCGGAATCATATTCTCGATATTCGGTTATTTTAGGTCTATACAGATAAAGCGTTTTCAAGAGCAGATCCTAACCACCACCTGATAATCACATAAGTCGCCTTGATGGGCTATTTCTCCAGTCCTTCTATCTTCTTGACGCTGCCGCTCAAGGGGTCGAGAACCAGACGGGTGGACTGCTTCTTGCCGAAGAGCTCACCACTCAGCGACTCCACTGTTCCAAACTGGGGAGCCGCTGCTTCGAAGGTTCCCACAGGCTGCTGCTCACAGCTCACTGTGATCTTCATCTTGCTGGGCTGGTTGACGCGCAGGCCAATATCGTTCTTGTCTTCCTTCTTTTTCTTCTCATCCTCAGCAACAGATGCGGCAGGTACCACAGTGTGCTCGTCAGCTACCCTTATATAATAAGGTGCGCCCGCATAGTCGTCAGCATCGACAAGCCCCAAGCGCTTGGAGAAGCGGAAGAGCACTTCTTCTCCCTCCTTGACGGGAAGATAGTCGATGGTGGTCCACGCCGTGTCCTTCACCACCGTACCGGTGAACAGCGTCGTCAGACTCTGCTCCTGCGTATCGAGGTTTCTCAGCATGGTCTTCAGCTGCTCACCATCCTTGGGCATATAGTCTGCCTCGCCTTTGGCCAGTTGGCTGCGGCTGTCCCGGATGTCGTAGATCTCCTGTGCTGTCAATTCCGCCATCTTAGCCGTGTTGCTGGCATTGAGGATGTCCGCCGTCATGAAATCAGCAGGGTTGACGGCCTTCGGTCTGGCAGCGGGAGAGAAGCGGCGAACCACAGGGCGCAAAGGCTGTGCCTCGGTATTGACAGCCAGGAGTTGTCCGTTGGGTGCCCGCGTCACATCGGTGATGCTGTGCTTTTTGTCAAGCTGCAACGTGAAGTGCTTTGTGGTATCGGGCACGGCAACGGGATCCATCTCAAGGCCTATGACACGATAGGAAGTAGAGGCTTCCTCCGAAACATTCTGACGGATATAGCGCATGGCATATTTTGCAAACTGTCCGGGCGTGTATTGTGTCTTCTCGACTTTCACCGTGAAGCGCAGCATTGTCTTCGGCAGGTAATAGTCAGTACCCTCCACCGACTGGGCACTTGCCTGCATGGCAAAAGCACCCACCAGCAGACTGCATGCCAAAAGCATTCGTTTATAGTTCATCATTGATATTTCGTCATTTATGATTCTTCTTTGTTCTCTCAACCTTCAGCATTGAATCCTTTCTTCTTTGAATCCATTCAACGCCCAGCATTGAATCCCCCACATTCATTCAGTCTTCCAGCCGCAGAAAGGCCTTGGGCAGATAGTTGATGATGTCGCTGGCAATGAGACTTTCTTTGCCAAGGTCTCTCACTGCCAGATCACCTGCCAGTCCGTGAAGATACATTCCCAACTGGCATGCCGTCGCCTGGTCATAGCCACGAGCCAAGAGTCCGGCAATGATACCGGTCAGCACGTCGCCACTGCCTGCCGTCGCCATGCCGCTGTTGCCGGTGGAGTTGAAGACGATATGCCCGTCGGGCTTGCAAAGTGCCGAATAGTGGCCTTTGAGCAGCACATAGCCTTGCAGATGCTCTGCCAACTGCCGCGCCTTGGTCAGTCGCTCATAATCGCTTGAACTCGTCACGCCCACCAGCCGGTCAAACTCCTTGGGGTGAGGAGTCATGATGATGCCTGGCGGCAACTGCTGCATCCATGCCTGATGGTTGGCCAGCATGTTCAGTCCGTCAGCGTCCACCACGATGGGACATTGCGTGCGGCGTATCTGACCGATCAGTGCGATGGCCGAGTTCTCGCTCTGTCCCAGTCCCGGACCGATGGCGAGGGCGTCATAGTCCTGACTCTCCACGCTGTCGGAGAAATAGGTCTCCTCACGGTCCATCTGCAACACAGCCTCGGGAACAGCCACCTGCATGATGCCATAGTTGCGCTTCGGCGTATGCACCGTCACCTTACCGGCTCCCGAGCGAAGACAGGCACGTGTGGCGAGAATGGCAGCACCCGACATACCGTAGCTGCCGGCGATGATCAGCGCATGCCCCATCGTACCTTTATGCACAAAGTCACCGCGATGGCGCACACAAGGTATCAGGTCGGTCTCTTCCTGGATACGGCAGCTGACCTCCGTGTCGCGGATATAGTCAGGACTCAGCCGAATGTCCAACACACGCAGACGGCCGAGATACTGCTGGCAGTCGGTAAGCATCATACTGAGCTTCTTCTGTTGAAGGGTCAGCGTCAAGTCAGCGCGAATGATATTCTGTCGGACATTATAGGTGTTGTCCTCGCACATCAGCCCTGACGGCATGTCAATACTCACCACCTTGGCCGGACTTTGATTGATATATCTCACCAACGAGGCAAAGCCTCCACTGAGCGGCTTATTAATGCCCGAACCGAAAAGACCGTCGACGACAAGCGTCTCGGGCGTGAGCTCGGGTGGATCAAAGTTCAATGTGATCTCCGTGAAATGACTGACTTTCTTGGCGTAGACAAGCCGTTCCTTATTAGCGGCACAATCTTCCGACAACTTATCGTGGATATTGAACAGGTACACGCTTACCTGATAATGGTTTTCGGCCAGCATACGAGCCACGGCCAATGCGTCACCGCCGTTGTTTCCAGGACCGGCAAAGACCACCACGGGCGTACGGTCGGTCCACTCATCCATGATGGCACGGGTCAGAGCTTTGGCGGCTCGCTCCATTAAGTCGATAGACTTCACAGGCTCGTGCTCAATGGTATAATTGTCAAGCTCATGAATCTGAGCAGCTGTAAATATCTTCATACGTAAAAAACAATATGGTGCAAAGATAAAAAAAAGATTGCAGAACGACAACGTGACAATCCCTTATTTTTGCAAAATAGATTAAATAAAAGGCGCTGCGTTCTCATTATTCGTGTATTTTTCGTAATTTTGCATTATTAAATAGGTCATACAAAACACATTTCACCATGGACATTGTGAAGATAAAGGACAAAACATTCCGTACGTTTATACCAGAGTCAGAGATTCTAAGCAAAGTAAAAGCCGTTGCCGAAAAGCTCAATAAAGACATGGCGGGCAAGAACCCGCTGTTTCTCGCTGTGCTCAATGGGTCGTTTATCTTTGCAGCAGACCTGATGCGCTACCTCACCATCCCCAGCGAGATCTCGTTTGTCAAGCTTGCCTCCTATCAGGGCACCACTTCCGTAGGAAAGGTGAAAGAGCTCATCGGCATCAACCAGGAACTCAAGGGGCGCACCGTCGTCATCGTGGAGGACATCGTCGACACGGGAAATACCATGAAGCAGATGCTCGCCACGCTCGAGAGCTACGAGCCGGAGTCCCTGCATATCTGCACGCTGCTCGTCAAACCCGGCAAACTGCAGGTACCCCTCAACATAGAGTATCCAGCCATGGAAATCCCCAACGACTTCATTGTTGGCTACGGATTGGACTATGACCAGCAAGGGCGCAATCTCCGAGACATCTACACCGTCGTGGAATAAAGACGCCTTTTGCAAAGGGAAGATGCCTTTTACAAAGGAAGAAACCGGACATTTATTTATACATTATAATTTTTACATTATACATTATCCATTAATCCGATGAAGAATATTGTGATTTTCGGTGCCCCTGGTTCAGGCAAGGGCACACAGAGCGACAAGATGATCGCCAAGTATGGTTTCAAACACATCTCCACTGGCGACGTCTTGCGCAACGAGATTAAGAATGGCACAGAGCTGGGCAAAACAGCTAAAGGATATATCGACAATGGCCAGCTGATCCCCGACGACCTGATGGTCAACATTCTGGCCAGTGTCTATGACAGCTTCGGCAAAGAGCACGAAGGCGTGATCTTCGACGGCTTCCCCCGCACCATCCCGCAGGCCGAGGCACTGAAGAAGATGCTCGCTGAGCGCGGACACAAGGTGGCTGCCATGATCGAGCTCGACGTTCCTGAGGACGAGCTGATGAAGCGACTCATCCTCCGCGGCAAGCAGAGCGGACGCAGCGACGACAACGAAGAGACCATCAAGAAGCGCCTCAACGTTTACCACAACCAGACGGCACCGCTGATCGACTGGTATGAGAAAGAGGGCATACACCACCACATCAATGGCCTTGGTGAACTCGACCGCATCTTTGCCGACATCTGCAAAGTGATCGACAGCCTCTAAACAAAGCAAACAATATGTTCGGTGTTGGGCGTCATATCGCCCAACGCTTAACATTCAACACTTAAATATGGATTCCAACTTCGTAGACTACGTTAAGATATACTGTCGTTCCGGAAAAGGTGGGCGCGGCTCCATGCACCTGCGACATGTCAAATACCAACCCAACGGCGGACCCGACGGCGGCGACGGCGGCAAAGGCGGCAGCGTCATCTTGCGCGGCAACCATAACTACTGGACTTTGCTGCACCTGAAATACCAACGCCACGTCTTCGCCGAGAACGGTGGCAACGGTGGCCGCGACAAATGCCACGGCACAGATGGCAAGGACATCTATATCGATGTGCCCTGCGGCACGGTGGTTTACAATGCCGAGACAGGTAAATATGTCTGCGATGTCACCTACGACGGACAGGAAGTCATGCTCCTCAAAGGAGGACGAGGCGGACTCGGCAACTGGCAGTTCCGTACTGCCACACGACAGACGCCACGCTTCGCACAGCCCGGGGAGCCTATGCAGGAGATGACGGTCATCCTTGAGCTAAAGCTCTTGGCCGACGTGGGACTCGTGGGATTCCCAAATGCCGGTAAGTCCACACTGCTCTCTGCCTTGTCCAGTGCCCGCCCGAAAATCGCCAACTACCCTTTCACAACGTTGGAGCCTTCACTCGGCATCGTCTCCTACCGCGACAACAAGTCGTTTGTGATGGCCGACATCCCCGGCATCATCGAAGGTGCCAGCGAGGGCAAAGGACTCGGACTGCGCTTCCTCAGACATATCGAGCGCAACTCGCTGCTGCTCTTTATGGTTCCCGGTGACACTGACGATATCAAACACGACTACGAGGTACTGCTCAACGAACTGAAGAAATTCAATCCAGAGATGCTTGACAAGCACCGCGTGCTCGCCGTCACAAAAAGCGATCTGCTCGACGACGAACTCATAGAGATGCTACGGGAGACGCTACCCACAGATCTGCCTGTCGTCTTCATTTCGTCTGTCACAGGATACGGCTTGGACGAACTGAAAGACGTATTGTGGGAGGAACTCAACAGCGAAAGTAACAAACTGCAGGAAATCACGGCTGAGGACACGCTCGTGCACCGTGACAAAGACATGCAGAAACTCACAACGGAGCTTCACGACGAGGGAGAGGATGAAGTGCTCTTCGTCGATGAGGACGAAGTGGAAGATGCCAACGAAGACGAACTCGATGACTACGAGACGTTTGATCCTGACGAGGACAAGGAGTAAAGGCGAAAGAAAACATGGAACCAGAATTAGAACAATATAATTTCGGTGACGACATCGTTGCCTTCTCTACCACACGACACGGTGGAGTGAGCAAAGGCAACTATGCCGAATTGAACATCAATCCCTACTGCGGTGATGATCCTCAGAATGTAAACGACAATCTGAAGATATTATGCGACGCACTGGAGATCACCACAGACCATCTCATCCTGCCCCACCAAACCCATCAGACTGTATGCCGGGCTATCACGCCGGAATATTTCAATCTGTCAGATGAAAAGAGAAAACAATACCTGGAAGGCGTCGACGCAGTGATGACAGACATGCCAAAAGTGTGCGTCGGCGTGTCTACTGCCGACTGCATTCCCCTACTTTACTACGACACTGAGCATCATGCTCTCGCTGCCGTACATGCAGGATGGCGCGGCACGCTGGCCGGCATAGCCACAAAAGCCCTGGAGGCAATGGCGAAACAATATGATACACAACCGGGCAAAGTGAAGATCATGATTGGTCCGGGGATATCGCTGAAGAACTTCGAAGTCGGTGATGAGGTATATGAACAGTTTGCCAATGTCTTTCCCTTCATCCGCTTTATGTCGAAGAGATACGACAAGTGGCATCTCGACCTGCAAGTCTGCAACCGTCTGCAACTGCTGCATGCCGGTGCAAGACTGGAGAACATCGTCATGTCTAACATCTGCACTTATGATCAGGTAGACCGCTTCTTCTCTGCACGCCGCTTAGGAGCTCAGTCGGGAAGAATATATAATGGTATCATGAAGAAAGGAGAATCATCAAAGTGAGTGATAGGAAAAGAAATATTTCGAAAGGAGCCTTACTCCTTATTATTATGTGCACGACTCTGATGGCATTTGCACCGAACATGAAGTTTGACCCTTTGGCCAACTACCAGAATATCTTTTCCAATCGCAACAAAGAACTCATTGAGAAGCACGAACTGTCTATTCGTCTCGACAGTATCAAGCCCGGCGAATATGCCTACCCGCTGAAAGGATCGCAGTCGGGTGTCAATGCTGAAGATCTGCTGCAGATCGTCTCACAAAAGGATAAGCACGTCAAGGCCATCTTTGCAGGACGGGTGAGGGTCGCCGCCTCAAGCCCGCTCTCAGGTTCGTTTGTTGTCATCACTCACGACAATGGTCTGGAGACTTTTTACCGCAACATCCATCGACTCAGAGTGCACGTGGGTGACCGCATCAAAGCCGGACAGATATTTGCCGATGCTGACAAATGTCAGTATGGCTACACCGTCGGCGTGATGTTCCTGCTCAACGGCACACCCATCCATCCCTATTTCGTCTTTGACACCTATGCCCAGCACCCGCTCAACGATGTGCTGCGTTGCAAGCTCGCTGATGGCTATCTGATCACCACTACATCTAAGCGCATGGTCTTCACACAAGCCCGTAAGCGATTCCTGGCTTCTCTTATCTCATCCCTCGATCCCGTGAAGCCAAAGTACTTCGGGGCGGCAGGGCCAGCAAAGATCAATCTAGAATTTCTCAACGCCAAACACTGGTGCTACCCTCTTGTCGGCAGCTACGTCACCAGTCCATACGATAAGTTGCGCCAGAAACCTGACACCACAGCCACCTATCATCATACCGGCGTAGACATCAAAACCCACACGCCACACGACAGTATCCACGTAGCATTTGACGGCATCGTGGAGGAGTCGTGCCCAGTTCCCGGTTATGGCAACTGCATCATGGTGAAACACGCCTACGGCATTGAGACGCTCTATGGCCATCAGACGGTCAACTTCGTACACGCCGGTCAGCATGTCAAGGCAGGACAAGTGATTGGACTTACTGGTGCTACGGGCCACGCTACTGGTGACCACCTCCATTTCGAGATGCTCTATCGCGGGCAGCGCATCGACCCTGCCCTTTTCTTCGATCATAAGAAACACACCTTGCGCCGCGCTACCGTGTTCCTGCGTGGCCCGAAGGTCATCAGCAAGCCCAACGACGAGCGCGACCGCTATCTCTTCGGGTGGAAGATCGCATAGAGCTCAGCCCCCGACTGGCAAGCGGAGCCCGCTCCTCTTTCAAGTGTGCGTGAGCCGTTCGGTTTGCCGTGGCTGTGCCACGGCCCTCCCCCTCCCCACATACGCAGCAAGGCCTCTCCCGAGTCATCGGAAGAGGCCTTGCCATTTGTATGCAACGGCTGCGAGCCGGAACTAATTACTCACCGAGGTGAATAGCCTCGTTGGGGCATACAGAAGCGCAAGTACCGCACTCTGTGCACTCATCGGGGTTGATAGAATACTTGTCACCAGCAGAGATAGCACCTACCGGGCACTCGTCGATACATGTTCCGCATGCAACGCAGTCATCGTTAATAACGTAAGCCATAATGTTCTTGTATTTTAAATGAATAAATGTTTTTGTTTCGTTGTTGCAAAGATAATTATTTTCTTTGGAATACCTACAAATGACGACTGGTTTTTTATTATTTTAAACAATAGCTGTTCTCCCCCCGTCTTGACTACTCATTAATAAGTAACTTAGCAGACACATGTCAGCCGAGGCTCAGGCTGTCTGCAACAAATCAGCAGCAGTTCAGCAGGACAACAGCAAAGAATCAGCAGGACGACAGCAAAGAATCAGCAGACCTGCCAGCAACAATAATTCATCAGCTACTGCGTTATGATGAATATGAAGAAGATTGTCTTTGTTATCTTCCTGACGCTCGCCGCTGCCAGTGTCGTTTGGGGACAGGAACAGACGGTGCAGAACCGCCCGTATATCGACTTGCGCCCCTTCCACTTCGGACTGCTTGTTGGTACGCATCTGCAGGACATCGAACTCAACAATATCGGACCACAAACCATCATTGCCAACAACGGTTCACAACAGACTTATACCATCACTTGCGACCAAAGCCAATGGGACAACGGATTTCAAGTAGGTGTGCTCGGTGAAGCCCGCCTGACAGAGAACTTTCAGTTCCGTGTGGCACCTGCCATTCTCTTTGGATCGCGTCATATAGAGTTTCACAACATGGACACTCAGGCTCCCGACTCGATGCTCCATCGCTCGCAAGACTTGAAGACCATCTACTTCACCTGTTCGTTTGACCTTATCGCGGCAGCACCTCGAATGGGCAACCATCGCCCCTACGCCATGTTGGGACTCACTCCGGCCATCAATCTCACGGGGTCTGACAACAGCTATCTCAAACTCAAACGTTATGACATGTACTTGGAAGCAGGCTTCGGTTGTGACTTCTACATGCCCTTCTTCAAGGTAAGACCGGAACTGAAATTCATGTACAGTCTCACCAACAGTCTCGACACAGGCCATGCAAACCGCTTGCAAGACGAGGCGATGCGCCCATATGCGCTCAGCGTAAATAAAGCCAGAACCAAAGTCATCGCCCTCACCTTCTATTTCGAATGAAGACAGAGAGACAGATTCTTAGAGACAGAAAAGACAGATTATTTTTTTGAGACAGAAAGACAGAAAAAACAGATTGTTTTTTAGAGACATAAAGACAAAAAAACAGATTAAAAGCATTCAAATAAACTCATGTAATAATATGTTCTTTATGTCTTTATGTCTAAAAAGAGCACGCCGTCTTTAAACATGTTCTTTATGTCTTTATGTCTAAAAAGAGCGGTCGTCTTTAAACATGTCCTTTATGTCTTTATGTCAAAAAGGGCATGTCTCTCTGTCTTATTTCATCGTGAGGACCATGCGACCCACATAGATCGCATTCTTGCCATTCTGATCCACAGGAATCTGTCTGCCATCAAGGTTCGGCACATAGCGCAGTGTCTTGAAAAGCGTATGGCTGTGTCCACCAAGCACGAGGTCGATGCCACGCGTATGACTGATGACCATCTGGTCGCCCATACCCTGCTCTTCCCAACCAAGATGAGAGATAAGGATCACCAAGTCACATTTCTGTCTGTGCAACTCATCAGCTATCTGCTGAGCCGTTGTGATAGGGTCGAGATACTCCGTATCGAGATAGTTCTTCTTGTCGACGAGTCCTTCCAACTGAGGAGAGAGACCAAAAACACCAATCTTCAGTCCTTTGCGCTTAATGATGACATAAGGCTTCACAATCTTGTCAAGCCCATACTGATGGAAGCGATAGTTGGCACAGACAATCGGAAAGTTAAGCTCGCGAAACACCCTCGCCATGTTCTCCAATCCGAAATCAAACTCATGATTGCCGATGGTACCGGCATCATAGTGCATCAGGTTCATCAGTCCGCCCTCTACATCTCCTTTGAACAACGTATAATAAGGAGAGCCCTGCGAGAAGTCGCCACTGTCGAAGAGCAGCAGCTGAGGGTCAGCCTTACGCTGTTCTTCCAACATGGCGACACGCCGCAGAAAGCCTCCACGATCTGCCAGAGCCGTGTCAACAAGGTTCTTGCTTAACGGCAGAATGCAGCTGTGCGTGTCATTGGTATGCAGTATCGTCAGTTTCTTCTGTCGGCCACCGGCGTCGACGCCAAGGCTAACGACAAGGAAGAACAACATGATATAGAGTCTACTAAAAAATCTCATCGTTACTTTGTTATCTATCTGTTTATCTTATTAGTTCCGTAATCCCTTTTGCTTCTCTTGAGAATTGAACATTCATCATTGAACATTCAATATTCATCTCATTCCACCACGATTCTCCCTTCCACATGTCCATCGACACTCTTGCCTGCTTTGGTCATCTCCAGGAAATAATGTCGGATGATATAGCGTGTGTCGTATTTTTCTTCTTGCGGAGACACCACATCCGTCGCAGCCTTATAGGCCGTCATCTTGTCGTTGCCATGAGCCAGATAATCGATAGTGGCGATGCGGTAGCTGCCGTTTGGATCGATCTCCTTGCCGTTGATGGTAGCAGACTTCAGTTGTCCGTCCTTAGTAATAGCGAGTCTCACGCTATGGCTCACCCCTTCTCCACCGACAGACGCCACCTGCTGAAAGAGTTCCAGCACCTTACTGCCGGAAAGCGTCAGATAGGTGATATGGTTTTCAAAAGGAGCCACGTTGAGGATATCACCGTAGGTCACCTTCCCATCAGGCAGCGAAGCACGGATGCCGCCAATGTTATACATTCCAAAGTCGATATGCTCACCCGTCTGTTCACCATACCACACAAGGATGTCTGACAGCAGGTTGCTCATGTCGCTTTCGGGGCGATGCCCCGTCATGTAGTGTGTCGTTGTACCTACAATCGGATTCATCACCGAATCTACAACATGTTTATAAGGAGCCAGCAGAGCCGTAGCTTCCCTATCGGGCTGACGATCATAGCGATTGTCAACCAGCACTTGTGTGCGCTGAATGTCTGCTAAATGATATTGACTGCCACACGAGGGCAACAGCAACACACCCGTCAGACACAACGCAGACAGTGTAGAATATCTTTTCATGATGCTATATATAATAATGTGTATACTCAAGTAACTTCCGCAAAGGTACGCAATTCCCCAGAGAAAAGGCATCATGAAAGCAGAAAAAGCGAGACAGAAATGTTAAAAAGAACAGATTTTATTCCTCTCTTGCTCTTATTTCGTTGAAAAGCAGTAACTTTGCAACGCTTTTCGGCCTAACCGCTGGTTGGAGGAAGAGTCTCCATGCTACGTTGGGTTGGAACGACAAACAACATTTAATTATACACACAATGGATTTGATTAAAGTTGCCGAGGAAGCATTTGCAACCGGCAAGAAGTTCCCTGAGTTCAAGTCAGGTGACACCATCACTGTCGCTTACAAAATTGTCGAGGGTAACAAGCAGCGTATTCAGCTGTATCGTGGCGTGGTCATCAAGATCAGCGGCCATGGCGACAAGAAGCGTTTCACCGTTCGTAAGATGTCTGGTACTGTAGGCGTAGAGCGTATCTTCCCTATCGAGTCGCCCAACATCGACAGCATCGAGGTGAACAAGCGTGGTAAGGTACGTCGCGCTAAACTTTACTATCTCCGTAACCTCACCGGTAAGGCTGCCCGCATTCAGGAGAAGCGCCAGGTGGTTGCTGCTGAGAACAAGTAAAAAGAGATTTCTCGCTCTCTCCTCGTTAAGAGGAGAGATGACTCTATCCACAGAGCACAAATGTTGGACTGCATTTGACATAGCGAAAGCTATCATCAAAAGCAGTCCAACATTTTTTGTTTCTACCACCCATAGTCATGGACAGCAACAACCATAGCATTTATTCCTCGTAGTTGATCGACGCGTCTGTGTCGCCGTGCACGGTGTTCATCAGATCATCCCACGTTTGGAATCCGGCAAAGAGCGCCAGCCGGTTACGGGCTTCCATCGACAGACGTCGCTTTCCCGTCACCAGTTCCCACAGCTTTTTCAAGGAATGACTGCTCAAGTCAACATTGTGCTTAGCCAACCGATGTGACGCCTTCTCAAAATCCATCACCACCTCATGTGGCTCTTCTCTCAGCTTTTTGCCTGCTTCAGCAAAGAGCATTCTTAAATCCCTTTTCATAACATTCTTTCCTTCCTCAGACTTTTCTATTCTTTCTCAAATTTCTACTGCAAAGTTAAGAAGAATATCAATAAGTTCGACTAAATATCTTAAAAAAATACGCCCAAAAAATCGATTTCTTCATCTCTGTACATGTCTGATCATGTCTCTCCATATATCCGAACACACGAAGATAGCTTCGAGTCCTCATAAAGATAACTTCAAGTCCCTATGAACATAGCTTCAGCGGCACATGAACATAGCTTCAATCGTACGAGAACATAAGTTCAATCGTACGAGAACATAGGTAAGATTCCTCCTTTGCGTAAGACCATGAGCCTACAAGCCCATTGCCACGACTTTTTTACTGCGTTTTATTTCCGTTTCTGCTAACTTTTCGCTACCTTTGCCGTAGGTTTCAATTTCACACCGACATGAAAGAATACGCATTAAAGTACGGATGCAATCCGAACCAAAAGCCGGCCCGTATCTATATGGAGCACGGCGAACTGCCCGTTGAGGTCATCAATGGCCGCGCAGGCTACATCAACTTCCTCGACGCTCTCAACAGCTGGCAGCTGGTCAAAGAGCTCAAGGCCGCTACCGGCCTGCCCGCTGCCGCCAGCTTCAAGCACGTATCTCCGGCAGGAGCCGCTGTGGGACTGCCACTGAGCGACACGCTGAAGAAGATCTATTTTGTGGATGACATTGACTTTGAGCTTACACCCCTGGCCAGTGCCTATGCCCGCGCCCGTGGTGCTGACCGCATGTGCTCCTATGGCGACTTCTGTGCACTGAGCGACACCTGCGACGAGGCTACCGCCAGACTCATCAAGCGTGAGGTCAGCGACGGCGTCATCGCACCCGACTACACACCCGAAGCCCTGGAAATTCTCAAGGCCAAGCGCAAGGGTACTTACTGCGTCATCAAGATCGACCCGAACTATGTACCCGAGCCTATCGAGCACAAGCAGGTCTTCGGCATCACCTTTGAGCAGGGCCGCAACAACTGCGATCTCAACGACCCGAAACTCTTCGAGGAGATTCCTACCAAGAACAAGAACTTCACTCCTGAGGCTATCCGCGACTTGAAGATTGCCCTCATCACACTGAAATATACTCAGAGCAACAGTGTCTGCTATGTCAAGGACGGACAAGCCATCGGCATCGGCGCCGGTCAGCAGAGCCGTATCCACTGCACACGTCTCGCCGGCAACAAGGCCGACGAGTGGTGGCTGCGCCAGAGCCCGCAGGTTCTCAACCTTCCGTTCAAACCGGGCATCCGCCGTGCCGACCGCGACAACGCCATCAACGTCTACCTCAGCGAAGAGCACGACGATGTACTGCGCGAAGGCACATGGCAGCAGTTCTTCACCGAGAAGCCGGCTGTCTTCACTCGTGCTGAGGAGAAAGAATGGATTGCCAAGAACACCAACGTATGTCTGGGCTCCGACGCTTTCTTCCCCTTCGGCGACAACATCGAGCGTGCTCACAAGAGTGGCGTGAAGTATATCGCACAGCCTGGCGGCAGCATTCGTGACGACAATGTCATCGAGACCTGCGACAAATACGATATGGCCATGGCCTTCACTCACGTGAGACTGTTCCACCACTAATCCGCAGTTTAGCCGAATCATATTTATTTTTCAAGAATTAGAGAATTAGAGGATGATGTCCAAAACAGAATGATAGAGCATCAGAAGACCGGCTGCCAAAGGTAGTTCGCAGATTCTTATTCATTCTTATATACTTATATATATAAAGGGCAGGAAATTCTACAATTCTCAAATTCTTGAAAAAGAATAAGGCAACAGTCCCCTCATCTCTCAACTTTCAACTCTCAACTCTCATCTCTCAACTCTCAACTCTCAACTCTCAACTCTCAACTTTCAACTTCCCCATGTCAGACATCGACGAAATCATTGAGCACGGCATTGTCTTCAAGGGTGCTTCCAAAGGCGGACCCAAAGACGACGACAAGGTGAAAACCAAAGCCAAGAAAAAGAAGTATATCACCGGTGCACACGGCTCCGGATCGGCTAAGCAAAAGGCTAAATACCGGCAACAGCGGGCAAACCGAGCTTCGCAAAGGAAAAAGAAATAAGCATTGGCAATAAGAGACCAAATCATAATTATATGGAAACGCTCACTATTATCTTTGCCATCGGCTCCGTCATCGGTGTCGGCCTCATCCTTTGGACCAACACCAAGAAAGGCAAAAAGTGGTTGCAGGATCTATAATCCCTTTGCAACCACTATCACTTCTTACATCTCATATCACTCCCATGAAAACTACTCCTTATCTATTATTGCTGATCGGCTTGCTGAACCTCTTGACATTTTCCTCCTGCAGTGACGACGACAAGGACATCAGCGCTGACACCAACATCCCTATCACCGGCTACTGGCAGATTGCCGGTACGAGCATTGAGAACGGTGCAGACATCAACGGCGACGGCGCTGTTGAGGGCATCGTCGTGCACGATGACGGCACCATCTCGGAATGGCAGTACACCCAGGCCTCGGAAGATCCCTTTAACTTAGGCTACAAGACCGGCACGTGGACCGTCGACAACAACCACTACATGATGCTGCTCAGCAAGGGCAACGACAAACACTACACCGTCACGGTGGCTGGCAACAACAACGAGAAGATGTACCTTGCCTACAATGGCAAGACTTCAGTTGTTCCACTTTACCGTATCCAGCATCTCCCCGGCGACGGCGACAGCATGATGGGGATGATGGCACAGATGAAGTTCTCAGGCATACAGCTGAGCGACCTCGCCGGTTACTGGGAACTCACAAGCAACGACAATCCCAATGGTGTCGGCAACGGCATCTACATCGACGAGCAAGGCAATGTGTCAAACGTCATACAGATATATGGTGCATACAATTACAACAAAATCGACTATCACTCCGGCAAGGTAAGCACCCCCGACGGGTACCTCGTCTTCCCCTATAGTGGCACAGACTATTATCTCTATGCTATCAGCAAAGACATTCTCTTAGCCACTGCCAACGGACAGAAAGTGGAGAAGTTCGTGCGCAAGGACGTCCCCAGCGAGATAACGCGCATAGAAGAGATTATCAGCAGCAAGGTTCCCGAACAACTCATCGGCACCTGGGAGACGACTCATTACAAAATACTCGCCGACGGGCAAACCATCATTGACGAAGACATTATTCCTTCCTCCTACTATTCAACATATAATAAGCTCTCCTTCAGCCGCAATCATACCGTCAACCAATATTCAACATACGATACAGACTACCACAACTCATATTACTATACGGTCGAAGGAAATAATCTGTTGACAAGCTCTTCCCTCAATGGCTTGGTGTCACCAGGCTCCGACTACTCCAAGAAGGAACAGATCGAGTTCATCTCCGACACAGAGATGACGCTCACCCATGACAACGGAGGCTCACAGACAGCGATTTACACTTACCATAAGATTCAATAGACCCATGAAAAAGATATTCTTCTTACTGATGGCACTTCTGCCCGTCGTGGCATCAGCACAAAACGACAATATGCGCGTCTCCATTACGCCACATGCCGGCATGACCATTTCAAAGATGGACGGCAACGCCATCAACAGAGAAAAGACATGGAAAACAGGATGGACGGCTGGTGCCGAAGTGGAGATTCCCCTGTCACGTTACTATTCTCTCACCACTGGCGTAGACTATAGTGCCATCGGCACGGGACTCAAAGACGAGCATGAGCAATACGCTACCGTAAAAAGCCACATCAACGCAGATTACGTATCAGTGCCTTTGCAGTTCAAGGCTTACTTCAGGGGTGTCAAAGGACTCGCCGCACACATCGGTGCCGAAATGGGCATCCAGACTTCGGCCAAGGTGCATGCCAAGATGACAAGCATACGCACCATGGACATTGGCGATGGCATGTCGTCGATCTTTCTTTGGGAGAATTACCAGACCAAGGAATCAGAGGATGTCAGCGGTCAGTTCCGCAGAATCATCTATGACATTCCCGTCGGCTTGAGCTATGAATGGCAGAACATTGTTCTCAACGCCACCTACCGTTTCGAAGTGCGCAAAGCTATCCATCACTATGCCTACGACACCAGCTGGGTACCGGTGCAGGATGCGCTGACAGCCCGCAACCACGCCATCCTCATCACGCTCGGCTACCGCTTCAAGCTTTAAATCACCATTTTACATAACACCAATAACAAATTTTTCTATGCTTAAAAAACTAATTCTATCGACACTTCTCGTGTCAGCTTCCAGTGGTCTGATGGCTCAGACTCAGGTGACGATTCACGCTGATCAAGGCCAGCAGAAGATCTACAAGGAGCTCTACGGACAGTTTGCCGAGCACCTCGGCACATGCATCTACGGTGGTCTGTGGGTAGGTCCCGACTCCCACATCCCCAACACCGACGGCTACCGCACCGACGTATTCAACGCACTCAAGGAGCTCCGCGTACCCGTCTTGCGCTGGCCCGGCGGCTGCTTTGCCGACGAATATCACTGGATGGACGGCATCGGACCTCGCAGCCAACGCCCTAAGATGCAAAACAACAACTGGGGTGGAACGATCGAGGACAACTCTTTCGGTACCAACGAGTTCATGAACCTCTGCGAGAAACTCGGCGCCGAACCGTATATCAGCGGCAATGTGGGATCCGGAACCGTTGAGGAACTCTCCAAATGGGTGGAGTATATGACCGGCGACGGCGACACGCCGATGGCGAACCTGCGACGCAAGAATGGACGCGAGAAACCCTGGCATCTGAAATATCTCGGTGTGGGCAACGAAAGCTGGGGATGCGGTGGCAACATGCGGCCGGAATACTATGCCGACCTCTACCGCCGCTACAACACCTACTGCCGTGACCAGCACAACAACCATCTCTTCCGCATCGCATCCGGTGCCAGCGACTATGACTATGACTGGACAAAGACGCTCATGGACCGCGTGGGCAACCGCATGAACGGACTCTCGCTCCACTACTACACTGTCAAGGACTGGAGCGACAATAAAGGCTCAGCAACAGCGTTCACCAACGACGAGTACTACACCACACTCGCCAAGTGCCTGCAAATCGAGGACGTCATCAAACGCCATAGCGACATCATGGACAAGAAAGACCCACAGAAGAAGATCGGGCTGATGGTCGACGAGTGGGGTACCTGGTGGGACGAGGAGCCGGGTACGATCCGCGGACACCTCTATCAGCAAAACACGATGCGCGATGCCATGGTCGCCGCCCTGACGCTCAACATCTTCCAGCGCCACACCGACCGCATACGCATGGCCAACATCGCGCAGGTGGTTAACGTGCTGCAAAGCATGATCCTCACCGACACCATCGGACAAGGCCACATGGTGCTCACGCCGACTTACTATGTCTTCAAGATGTACCGCGACTTCCAGGAGGCTACCTACCTGCCCGCCTCTTTCACCTGCGACACGCTCACCGCCAAGCCGCTGATGTACAAGATGACACCGGGCCGCGTCCCTACCCTCTCGGTCTCCGCTGCCAAGAAGCAGGATGGCAGCATCGTCGTCTCACTCGTCAACCCTCGCCTCGACAAGGCTGAACCGGTGGAGCTCGCCATCGACGGCTTCAAGGGCAAGCAGGTCGTCGGCACGATGCTCACCGCTAAGAAGGTTACCGACTACAACGACTTCAAACATCCCGACGTGGTGAAGTCCGCAGCCTTCACCGGTGCCAAAGTCAAAGGCGGCAAGCTCAAGGCTACGCTCCCCCCGATGTCGATCGTAGTGCTGAACGTGAAATAGTCCACTTCCAACTACAAAGTAACATACATCTTTGTTAGTGAACGCTCCGCCACGGCGGAATCAAGAATATAACCGAATATCGAGAATATCCCGTCTCCCTATTCGGTTATATTCTTTTTCCTGTTTTCTTCACTTTTTCGGGGTTAAAAAGTTAATTGCATAGAAATTAGCAAATAAGCTTCTGAAAAATTGCGAATCTGGGTATCCCACGCTATCTTTGCTTTATGTTGTACGTTTACATAAAATATGTAGCGTGGGTTCAGGTCTATATAGTTACCCGTCTTGAAATTTGGGTGTCCCAATGACAAAAGCAGATGTTGTAAAAACTGACATTTTTCCGCCCAAATACAGGCAATTTTCTGAAGCAGGCATCACCTTGCTCCCATTTTCGCAAATTTCAGAATATATTTTATAATATACTGATTATCAAACACATAAACAAATCGCATCATCTAAGAAAGCCAAAAAGCTACATCACCATCGGTGATTCCATATAGAATCATGGTCAAAATACCTTTTTGTGCTTATCATCTCAATTGTTTTATGAGATCATCTCACTTATTTGACAAGGTCAAACAACCGAGATGACCAGGTCATCTCACTGTTTTCTTCAGCTCACTTGGGTATTTTTAGCCAAAAAGCCTTGGGATTGCTTTATTTTCCGATTGCCGTTTTTCCAGATCACAAGTTTAGGATGACACACTTTTGTAAAGTAAATTCTATAACAACAAAGTGTCATCGACGCTATAAAACCCAAAAGACGTCAACCCTGTAGCGGGTTGGCGCCTCAGTGTTATCCTATGCTCTTTCTACTTTAGTTCAGGCCATCCATGATTCCACCGAACCTTACGGATGACCAGTTTTGGCGTACCTTCACTTTTGATACTATATCCATGACAAATGAAGAGATCACCGCTTTTCTGCTTCTTCGGCAAAGAGAGGTGATAGACGGCACAATGGCCGGCCGCCTCATATTGCTTTTTGTCACCCTCAATGACGAGCGTGCCTCCTCCTTCAAGCATCGGCTTGCCCGACTGGTCGAGATAGGGACCGGCGATCGAGCGGCTTCGTCCGACGACCACACGGTAATTGCTTTTCATGCCCCGACAACAATAGTCGTGACTGACGAAGAGATAGTACCAGCCTTGGTGCTTGAAGATGAATGGAGCCTCGATGGCATTAGGTCCGGCAAAGTCAGAAGTGGGATTGGCCGGAAGGCTCTTGGAGCCTTTGGCATAGCGGCGCGCAATAGTGAAAGGACGCGCGCCGGCAGCAGCATGTAACGTCGTGTCGAGGCGAAGGAGCTGAATGCCGTCCCAAAACGAGCCGTAGGCCAGCCACGGCTGACCGTTGCCGTCGATGACAAAGTTGGGGTCGATGGCATTCCAGTTGTCGCGTCCCTCGCGCGAGGCGATGATACAGCCCTCGTCACGCCAGCCGCTGTTGTCGGAGAGGCGGTCGGCAGAGAGAAGTCCGATGGCCGACGTGTTCTTTCCAAACGTCGAACAGGAATAAGCCATATACCAGCGGCCGTGGTAACGGACGATGTCCGGTGCCCAGAGATCGCCCCGCAATCCGGGTACGCTGTCATGCGCCCAAGCAGGAATATGGTCTTGCAGGACACCACGCTGAGCGATGTCCCACGTATGTAAGTCGCAGGAGGTCATGCTGAGGATGCCGGGACCAGTACAATAGAGATGGTAGGTGCCGTCCTCGTAAGCCATGACCGGGTCGTGAACCCAAGGGTCTGTGACGCCATGACGCTCAGGTTCTCCTGCCAAGGCCGTGGCAACGCTGAGCGCAGCCACAGCCATGGATAAGATGATTTTCAATGATGAATGATTTAATGATAAAGGAGAAAGGGGACGAGGAGAGAGGAAGGAGCAGAGGGACGGCGCACAACGCCGTCACACCGAACCGAGAGACCTCGGTCCAACACAAACCCGACTCTCAACCATTGAGTACTGCAAGGCTTCTCGCCGCTTTCGCCCCTAAACGCTCAAGCCTCCCATCGCTTTCGACCCCTGAGTGTTTCAAGTCTCTGCGCAGCTTTCGACTCTTGAAGCATTTCACGCCCCTCCCCCTCGGGGAGGGGATAGGGGGTGAGGCTGATAGGGGGTGAGGCAGGAGGTCTACTCTTACTTTCTCACTACTTTCTTTCCACCCACGATCACGATGCCCTTGTAGCTGTCGCTGACCGGCATACCCCCGAGATTGTAGGCCTGCTGAACCTTAGTGCTGTTCTGATCAGCCTGGATCTCATGGATGCCCGTCGCCGTCACGCCCTCTTTGTAGAGCCAGACGGGGGTGCCGTCGAAGCTGGTCGCCGTGATGCAGGTGGCAGGACAGTCCTTATACCCGTCAATGTTCTGCTTGATCGCCACGCCACTGTAGTCCCAGTCGTTGAGTTTCAGCGTGATAAACGACTTGCCATCCTGCGTAAACTTCCATGTGCCATCGTAATCGGCATTGCTCGGGCACGATACCGTGCCGTCGGCACTGAGCGTCACCGTCACCGGTTTTTGCTCGTTGGCCTTGCTGAACGAGGCATCTGTCTTGTCACTGTAAGCACAGGGTTGCTGATAAGGATGCTTGAGCAGATGATAGGTGCCGGCGATCTGCTCAGCAGAGAAGAGTCGCTCGCTCTCGATTTGTTTTTGTGTAGTCTGTTTTCCGGTGAATCGGAAAGGAGCGGTGACGAGCCAGCCGTCTTCGTTGACAAAGAGCGGATGCACGCGCACCTCATGGAAGTCAGTCCCATCGTCGAATTTAGTATGATAGACCAGGAAGGCATCTCCATCGTTGTCGACCAATACAGAGTTATGACCTTGGGCACGCTCGCCTCGAGTCATGCTGCCCCATCCGGCGTAGGCCCCCATGAGCTTCATGCCACGGTTGGTCACGGAGTTGTTGCCGTAGTTGAGATCGTATCTGCTGTAGATCGCGCTGACTTCCTGACCGTCCACGAAAGGACCGTCGGGATTCTCGCTGCGGAAGACACGCATCACGTAGCCCGCGTTAGGGTTCAGACCTCCGTAAGAGAGGAAGAGATAGTAGTAATTGCCGATATGACGGATAAACGAGCCCTCGCCCGAGACATAGTATCCGCCCGCGATCTTCTTGCCGAAGTAAGGATCGCTGGTGGTGTTGGCATCGGCACCGCACTCAGCAGCGTTCTTACCGTTGATCTCATAGGGATAGGTGTGGGTATAGTCACGCAGACCTGTTGTTTCGTCAAGCTTCAACTCCCAGATGCCACCCGACCAAGAGCCGTAGGACATCAGCAGATTGCCGTCCTTGTCATAGAACACACAAGGGTCGATGCAGTTGGGCCAGTAGCTCCCCCACTTATCCGTATTATAGCGGGCGGGCAGCGAAGTAGCACCGGTAGCAATGGTCAAGTCGGTGTGCTGCCAGTCATTGGTCTTTGTAAAGACGTTGTGGTCATAGCGTCCTTGAAAGCCGGAGAAGACAACAGGTCCCTGATAGACATACGGTCCCTCGATGTTGTCGGCAGCAAGACAGACGATGGACGATGCCCAATAGTCACCGTTGACCGACATATACATGAGCCACTTGCCCGTCTTGCGGCTGCGAACAACATCAGGAGCCCACTGCATGCCCTGAACATTATTGCCTTTGCACTGCCAGCTGTGGGCATTGAAGTTGCCAAAGGAGACAGTCTCGCCCTTATAGTTCTTCACAGAAGTGATCTTCTGTGTGTTGTAGGCGTTGGCATAACCGATCTTTACGCCGGCAGTATTGGCAAAGAGCGTACAAGCGCCAGTCTCGCCACCACCAAAGTAAGTCCAATTGAGCATATCGCTGGACTTGGCGGTAGCAAGATGCGAGCCGAAGAGATAGTAGTTGCTACCGTCGGCAACTATAGAGGGATCATGAACCGCCACCTCCTTGTAGCTGACCCAGGTCTTGTCGTTGGCGTAAGTAGCGACAGTGCTGAGGGCGAGCAGGCCGACGGCTGTAAAGAGTTGAAGATGCTTCATAATTATCAAAAAAAAGTGGTAAAGCCCTTCCCCATCCCTCCTACTGAGGGAATGGGGAGCGAGCCTTACCGTTACTTATCACTTATCGTCTGTGAACATGTCGCTTGGCACCGGACGTACCAGCCACCAAATGGCAGTGGTCAGCGGTGAAGGCGACATAGAGGTCGGCGGGATCTACGGTGTTGAGGCCTAAATAATACTGGGTGTAGGTCTTTCCGTCAGTACCCTTCATGACGGCCTGAACGTCAGCCGTACCATTGTTGCAGTTGGTGACATAGACCGTGACCTTGGCACCGTTCATGGCAGCGAGCCAGCCTGCACAGTCAGCACCTGCCGTACCGACGTGCTGGCTAGCGTCGTAGCCGTTGCCCCAACCATAGTTGTCGGCACGCACCACACCATACTCAACCTTGTCGGCATTCCGCAGGATAGTGACAAAGTTGTCCCAAATGTTCAAGCCGTCGGTATAGTTGGTGAAAGAGAACGAACGAGTCTCGCCAGCCGGAACCTTCACGTCGTCGGAGAAGGCTGTCCACCAGGCTGTGGTGTTGTCTTTCAGGCCTACAAGGCTTGGCGTGAACGCGGCAGCACTGCTTGCAGACTCTTTCACAGTGACCATGGTCTTTGCCTCCTTGCCGTTGGCAGTAGTGATCGTCACGGCTTTCTTTCCAGCCGAAGCGGCGACGGCAGAGAACTTCAGCTTGCTGTTGTCGAGGACACCCGTCTCTCCATTCTTGTAGGTGGCGGTCACCTCCATGCCTGTCGGGTCGAAGGCCATCGTGCGGTCGCCCATAGCCTCTGTGGCAGCACTCTTATAGAAATAGTAGGTGGTGCGTGTAGGCTGCTTAGTGATCTTGATGGAAGCTATCTGCTGTACGACCTTGAAAGTAGCATAAGCCACGATAGGTTTGGCAGAGGCCTCGCCTTTGAAGGTCTTGTTGTAGATGACGGTGAGTGTCTTCTTGCCAGCCACGTTCATGTCGTTGATGGCAGAGAAGTAGAGTTCGGAAGCCGGGATGGTCTTCTTCACGCCCTCCTCATAGGTCACCTCAGCGGAGACGTTCTGCATGGCATCATCGAGCGAAGTACCGAGATCCACCTCGTCGGGCACATTGTTCAGCGTCATCGACAGTGGCTGCTTGTCCTCAGCAGAGGTCAGACCGCCGATAGGCACAATGTTGGTCGAGAGGAAGTCGATATAAGAGCCTTCGGGCACGAGGAAGCAACGGATGTTGGTATCGGAAGCGTCGGGATTCATATTTTTCAGTGCGTAAGGCTGTGTATAAGTCTTCGTCACCGCGCCGTTAGTCATCTTCACAACGAAGGAGTCTTTGCGTGAGCGGTCAACAGTCAGTGTTACTTTGCCACCGAGCTTCTGCATGTTGGCATCCTTGTTGTCTTCCGGACTCAACAGCTGCGTACTGGTGGTAAACTTAAACGGCAACTTATAGTAGTCGCTACCCCACTGCGAGTTGTAGGTAGCCGAGTCACCCGTTGCATCGAAGCGGATGGCACCATACTCCTTATAGTCAGTAGCGCCACGGTCACAATCATTGGTGATGACAACCGCGAAGTTCTTGAAGTAGGTATTGTCATCCGGATTGAGGTTCAGGTTGAACTGTGCGTTCCACTTCTGGTTCTCACCGATGACATAGTACTTGGAGAAGGCTGTCCAGAAACCGGAAGAGAAGTCTGTTTTACCGATCGTGTACACATCCTCCTGCATGCCCTCGAGGACTTCCTCGTGCGACTGCTTAGCGTTGTTGATGGAGTCGATCTTATCTTTGATCCAATCGGGAGAGTCGATGCCGTACTGATCAGCACCCTCGCACCCGGTTAGTGCCATCACACCCAGTGCTGCCATGCAAAGGGCATTGGCAATATGCTTGAAATATCTCATTGTTTTTTCTTTTTATAGTTATCGTTTGGCTTATTTGCTCAAGCTGACAACAGGATGTACCGTCCATCCGTTGGTCTTGAAATACTCACTGTTGTCGGTGCTGTTGTTGGCTGAGTTACCCTTGAGGTTCGGGTTCTTGTTGGTCAGCGTCTCCACGATGGGCAGGAACTCGTGACCGGGCACATAGGTGTCGTAAGAGCACTTCACCTCAGGATCCTTGCCGACAAGATCATAGCTAACCGGATCCTTGGCATGATGGATCGAGCAACGGTAGGTTCCGTGCTCCTTGAGCTGCTGCAGACGGTCGGCACTGTAGAAGAATCCCCAGCGCAGAAGATCGAAGCCACGACCAAACTCACAGCCGAACTCCTTCGGGCGCTCTACATTTGCAATCTGCTCAAAGAGCTTGTCCTTCGTCGGGAAGTCAGCTAATTTCAGATCAGCCAGTCCGGCACGGCGACGCACCTCATTGATCCAGTCGATAGCCTGCTGGGTCGGACCATTGACCTCGTTTTCGCACTCTGCGGCACGCAACAGCACATCGGAGTAGCGCATCAGACGCAGGTTGATGCCGTCGTGAAGACCAGTAACCACCTTGTCATAGAGACCGGTACGCATATTGGTATACTTGCAGATAGGCAGACCGCCATTGTTGTTGTTGGTGACGACGGTATCGGTCGGTGCCATCTTAGACTTGTAGCATACGTTGCCAAGCGTCTGATCATCATTGTCCCAGTCTGCCTCGTAGGTGCCGATGGTCCAATAAAGACGCGGATCGAGTTTGCCGCTCTTGGTACGCTCCTGCTTGAAAAGCTGATAGAGCCAAGGCGAAGCACTCAAGTCAGCCCAGCCACCATAGGCACCAGGACCACAGTTGCTTTCGATAGCTGAGCCTTGCGTAGCGTTCTTGCTGGTGTTGACAGGAGTCCACTCATCGTCGGTGCCCTGCGTGCCATAGTCGAGGAACTGAACCTCGAAGAGGCTCTCGTCGTTGTTCTCGTACTGAGCGCCCTCACGGAAGTTGTCGCCATAGTTGGCCATGAGCTTATAGGTACCGTACTTCTTGTTGATGATATCCTTCAAGACAGTCAGAGCCTCGCTGTACTTATGGCGCTGCATCAATGCACGGGCATAGTAACCGGCAGCGGCACCACAGGTAGCACGTCCCTTGGCCCACTCACCGCCTTTGTCGCGGGATGGCAACAGGTCTACAGCCTCTTTGAAGTCTTTCTCCACCTGGTCCATGACCTCGTCGAAGGTGTTGTTGGTGGCATAGAGACCGTCAAGAGAAGAATAAGTGTTGTAGTCAGTGATCAATGGCACGTCCTGATAATATCCGGCCAAGTTGTAATAGGCCAGGGCACGCAGGAACAGCAACTGTCCCTTGATGTCCTTCATGCGATCGCTCAACTTGCTGTCGTCATCACCGGTACGGGAGAGGCCGAAGTTGCAGACGTTGATGGTATAGTACCACTCACGCCATACCCACCAGCCAATGTCACCGGAGACAGGAAGGTTGAGGTTGTCGAACGGAAGATACCACACTTGTGAGGAGTTCCACACCTCATCGCCACGGCACATGTCGATGGTGTAGCCCACACGGGCATAAGAGCCCTCCATGCGGATGTGGTTATAGGCAGCCACCACACTTTCCTCCAAATCATCGGCATTGAAGCCGAAGGTGGCTGAAGTCTGCTGATTGGGATTGTCCAAATCGAGCTTATCGTTACAGGATGTAAGGGTTCCGAGGCCCAGCAACAGGGCGAGGGAGATATGATAGAGTTTCATATTGACGTAATGTTTATCAGTTGTGTTTTGTTGTCAACATTAGAATGAGAAGTGAAGACCGCACATGAATGTACGCGGTGTCGGGAATGAACAGAAGTTGTAACCCGGTGTCCACACACCTCCGGCATAGTCGACATTGTAACCATGATAACCTGTGAAGGTATAGAGGTTCTGTGCAGAGACATAAACGCGTACGCTGTTTACATATCCGCCAAACCACTTGTCAGGCATGTTGTAGCCAAGCTCCACGTTGGCAATCTTCCAATAAGCGGCATTCTGAATCTTGCGGCTGCTGAAGAGGTCGTTCCAAGCCTGCTGGGCATTGTTGGTTGCGTAAGTACGAGGCACATTGCTCAGATAGGTCTTTCCATCCTCGCGGTTGGCATCGGCCATGGTCACGTCCTTGTTAGCCCAGCCGTAGCACGAATTCAGACTGTTGTAGATGTCGTCGGAAACGTGATAGCCCAAAGCACCGAAGGTGGAGACACTCAGATCGAAGCCCTTATACTCCAGATGGGCGCTGATACCGAAGTTGACCTTTGGCATACCGCTGCCAAGGACGACACGGTCGTTTTCGTCGATTTTGCCATCGGGCTTACCGTCAGGACCACTGACATCCTTGTAGAGGCAGTCACCGACATTGGCTCCCTGCTGGGTGGCATGGTTGTCGAGGTCGGCCTGCGTGCGGGCGATACCCTCATAGACATAACCGTAGAACTTACCAATCTCTTTTCCAAGCTCTGTGATATAGTTGCCAGTGATATAGGCATCCTTGCTGAAACCAAGCTGCACTACCTTATTCTTAAGCGTGCTGAGGTTGGCACTGATCTGATATTTCAGAGGATGATCGTTGTTGCGATAAGTACCGCTGAACTCCCAACCACTGTTGTCCAAAGTAGCGGCGTTCATCGTCACACTGGTATTGCTCACACCGGCATTCTCCGGAACAGGTACTCCGTAGAGCAAATTCTTAGAACGGTTCTTGAACCATTCTGCAGTGAACTCAAGACGGTTGCCAAACATGGCGATGTCGAGACCAATGTTCTTGGTGATACGACGCTCCCACTCAAGATTCTGATTGACGAAAGTGGAGATAGCAGAACCGTAAACGATGTTGTTGCCGAAGCTATAGCTCATGTTGTTGCGATCCATCGTGGTCTGGATAGCGTAGTCACCTACATTGTCGATACCGATCTCACCGTAGCTGGCACGGAGCTTCAACAGGTTGATGACATCCTTGCTGACAGGGAAGAACTTCTCCTTGTCGATACGCCAACCCAAAGACACAGAGGGGAAAGTGGACCAGCGCTTATCCTTGGACAGACGGCTACTGCCATCACGACGGACAATAGCTGAGAGAAGATATTTCTCGTCGTAGTTGTAGTTCAGACGACCGAAGTATGACATGATAGCGTGCTTGTACTCAAAAGAGTTGGCATCGCGTGTCTTGGCATTCTGGATCTGAAGGAAGTAAGGCTCGCTGAACTCATTGCCCCAAGCCGTCAGCGTGTTGGTGTTCTCCTCCTGATAAGCGGTACCGGCAACGAAATTGATATTGTGCTTGCCGATATGTCCGTCATAAGTAAGGGTGTTCTCCATCAATGCGTCAGCATAGGTACGAGTACCCTTGGTGAGTCTCTCATTGGTTTTGGCCAAGTAGACACGGTTGCTCTGAATCCAGGAAGGAATCCAAGTGAAGTCCTGAGCGTGGGTCTTGCTATAGGAGAGATTGATCTTATAATTAAGGTGTTGGGTCTTGGTATCCAAACCAATCATCTTCAGCAGGTCAACGTCTGCAGAGCCTGTACCTACGAAGCGGTCAACAAGTGTGTTGCGTTTGAGCAGGTTGTTGACGAGCAACGGATTGGAAGCAGATATGTCACCATGCACCAAATCGTTGTACACGCCATAGCCATAAGCATCATAGTTGTAGCCACTGGCAGAACCGACTTTGTCGTCGAGTACCCAAGTAGAAGGATCGTAAGCCTTGATGGTCGGTTGCATAAGCAGTGTACCACGAAGCACATTGGTTACATCACCATAAAGTCCCTGCACATACTCAGAGGCATTGGAAATGGCCATGTTGTTCTGCTTGGAATGAGAATAAACGACACTTGTCTGGAACTTGATGAACTTGGTGTCCATAGAGTTGTTCACACGGGCTGTGTAACGCTGATAGTCAGGACCGGCACCCTCGATGGTTCCCTTCTGATTGAAGTAGTCCAGTGCTATATTATAAGTATTGTTGGCACCGCCACCACTGAGGTTGACATTATGGTTCTGACGGATACCGGTCTTGAAGACTTCATCGAACCAGTCGGTATTGGTAGCATCCTGGAAATGGTACTTGCCATCCTCGCCGAGCTTATAGCCGCTGGGAAGTGTGGTACCACTGTTGGCACATGCCTGACCAATATAGTTGCTATACTGATCTGCGTCCATCAGATCATAAACACCCTTGGAAATCTTGTCTACGCCGAAGTAACCGCTGTAGTCAACCTTCAAAGGCTGATCCTTACGACCATGCTTGGTGGTGATGATGACCACACCATTACCAGCACGAGAACCGTAGATAGCACCGGCAGCGGCATCCTTCAGAATCTGGATAGACTCTATATCGTTGGCTGAGAAGTCGCGGATAGTAGTTCCCATTGGCACACCATCGACAACATACAGAGGAGCGGAGCTACCAAAAGTACTGATACCACGGATACGTACAGAAGGATCTGCACCTGGCTGACCATCGGTCGTAATCTGTACGCCCGGAACCTTACCCTCAAGCATCGTGGAGATGTTGGAGTTAGACACCTTCTTTAATTGATCGGCATTGACCACGGCAACAGAACCGGTCAAGTCGGCTTTCTTCTGTGTACCATAACCGACGACGACGACCTGATCCAAAACACGGTCATCAGTTGTCATCTGAATCTTATCAATGAGAGCGCGTCCGCGCACGGCAATCTCACGGTCCTTATAACCAACATAACTAACAACGAGAGTAGCATTGGCAGGAGCGTCAAGATTGAAATTACCGTCGAGATCGGTCACAGTACCACCCTGTCCACCTTTAATCTTAATGGTGGCTCCGGTAAGCGGTTCACCCTGATCGTCTACGATCTGGCCTTTCACCTTAATCGTCTGAGATTGTGACACGGCTGCCTGTAACGGCATCGGGAAGGTAGATAAACCACCCATCGCACCCAGACATAGCATCACTGAGAAGAGTTGTTTCTTCATTGTAGTAATAATTAGGTTGTTATTGATGTTTACGTTTCTGAGCCCAAAATTAGAAAAAGTGTATTAAAACACGGTGGACAAAACGCCAAATAAGTTGGATAAAATGCGTTTAGAGTGTAAAAAATAGACTTTTGGGAGCAATATACAGCAAATGTCCACTTCAAGCGCCGATTGATTTGTCCACCTAATAAAAGAATAAATATAGCCCTGCAAAGGGAAATCAATGGTGACATCGCTTCCTAGGTTTCTGACCAAAGGAAATCTCGATTAT
>UMGV01078198.1_pt1 | contig 32354 bp, 23 predicted proteins | sample 1965361 | NCBI WGS metagenome assembly UMGV01 (sample SAMEA4836081, study PRJEB28245) | human gut metagenome | biome: gut microbiome; material: fecal sample | place: Denmark | collected 2008
AATCCCTCACAAGCGTTATGCCCGAAAACCGTATATACAACAATCTACTGGCTCTACCCCTCTTCTTAGGAATGAGTCGCAACGACTTGCAGCAAGCTGCAGGGCAGACACGCTTTGACTTCAGAAAAGCAACACAGGGAGAAACCATCGTAGCGGATGGCGACCCTTGCACACATCTATACTTCTTGCTCGATGGTGACGTCCTGGTAAAGACAGTATCGATAGACCATGACTACAGCATCGAAGAAAAGATACATGCTCCTGAGACCTTCCAGTCTGAACGTATCTTTGGTCTGTATCCACAATTCACACACACCTATATTGCTCAACAAGACTGCAGCCTGCTATGCTTGGGCAAACAAGACGTGATGAAGTTGGCAACTCGCTTCGACATCTTCCGTATCAACCTACTCAACCTGGTATCTACACAAAGTCAGAAGCACAACATCCGTACACGCCAAAGTCCACCCAAGACTTTGGAAGAACGTATCATACGCTTCATAGAGTCAAACTGTGTTAGCCATTATGGAGAGAAAACCATCCACATCAAGATGACTCGCATCGCAGAAGAAGTAAACGACAGCAGGCTCGATGTTTCGAAGGCACTCAATCATTTACAAAACCAAGGACTTATACAACTTTTCAGAGAACGAATCTACATACCTGCACTCGAAAAACTCACCAACGACAAGCAATGAAATAAAAGTATGTTAAATTGTATGTAACAAGAAGATAATCACACTCTTTTTTACTAACTTTGCAGTAAAAATAAAAACATAAAGTTAGTATGCTTCAAGAAAACAAAACAGAGAATCGTATCAACCCCTTTTTCTTACCTTACAACACCCCACACGACACCGTACCCTTCGACCGTATCAAGTTGGAAGACTACGAAGAAGCCTTCATGGAAGGAATACGCCGTGACGACGAGGCCACAGACAAGATTGTAAACGACCCCGCCGAGCCTACCTTCGAGAATACCTTGGCGCGTGTAGACACAGAAAAAGGAGAACACTACTACGACTTGCTCAGCCGCGTTTCTAACGTTTTCTCTTGCATGATGAGCGCAGAAACCAGCGATGAGATGGAAGCCTTGGCACAGAAGATGAGCCCCATCTTAACAAAGCATGCTAATGACATCACCCTCAACAAGAAACTCTTTGAGCGCATCAAGTTTGTACACGACCACCCCAACCGTGAACTCAATGCCGAGGAACAGATGTTGCTCGAAACCAGCTATGATGGTTTTGTGCGTAGCGGTGCACTGCTCGACGATGAGGGCAAGGAACACCTCCGCAAACTCACCGAGGAAGCAAGTATGCTCACCCTCCAGTTCTCACAAAACCTACTCAAAGAAAACAAAGCATTCCAACTGCATATCACCAACGAGGCACAGCTCGATGGACTACCAGAGACAGCCATCGAAGCTGCCAAACAGAACGCTCAGGAACAGGACAAAGAGGGATGGATTTTCACCCTCGACTATCCCAGTTACTCGCCTTTTATGACCTACTCGACACAGCGTTCACTGCGCAAACAGATGTACATGGCACGCAACACCGAGTGTATACACGATAACGATGCTAACAACCTTGACATCTGCAAGCGACTCATCAATCTGCGACGTGAGCTCGCCCAACTGTTGGGATTTGAAACCTACGCTGACTATGTGCTCAAGCATCGCATGGCAAGTAGCACTTCCAACGTATACAAATTGCTAAACGACCTCATAGAGGCCTACAAACCCACTGCTGAGAAAGAGGTAGCCGAGATAACAGCCTTGACAAAGCGCATGGAAGGCGAGGACTTCGAGATGATGCCATGGGATTTCGGATTCTATTCACACAAGTTGCAGATGGAAAAATACAACCTCGATGCAGAAATGTTGCGTCCCTACTTGCAACTCGACAAGGTCATCGAAGGCGTATTCGGTCTTGCAGGCAAACTATACGGCATACGTTTCGAAGAGAATACTGAAATACCCGTTTACCACCCCGATGTAAAAGCATACGAGGTGTTCGACAAAGATGGCAGTTTCTTGGCTGTATTCTATGCAGACTTCTTCCCTCGTAAGGGCAAACAAGGCGGAGCATGGATGACAGAATTCCAGGGACAATGGATAGACCATCAAGGTCGTAACATACGTCCACACGTGAGCGTGGTAATGAACTTCACCAAGCCCACAGCAGAAAAGCCTGCCTTGCTTACACTTGGCGAGGTGGAGACATTCTTGCATGAGTTTGGACATAGCCTGCATGGTATGTTTGCTAATACTCGTTTTGAGAGTCTTTCGGGCACCAACGTGTGGTGGGATTTTGTTGAGCTGCCATCCCAGTTTATGGAGAACTACGCTGTCGAGAAAGACTTCCTTCGCACCTTTGCTTTCCACTACCAAACTGGTGAACCTCTACCCGACGAACTGATAGAGCGCATCGTAAAGAGCCGCAACTTCATGGCTGCATACGGATGTTTGCGACAAGTGAGCTTCGGACTGCTCGACATGGCTTACTACACCAAGAAAGCCCCCTTCAACGAGGACATCATCCCCTTCGAGAAAAAAGCTTGGGAAAAAGCTATGGTGACACCCCAACTGCCCGACACCTGTATGACCGTACAGTTCTCGCATATCATGGCAGGAGGCTACGCTGCAGGATACTATAGTTATAAGTGGGCAGAAGTTCTCGATGCAGACGCCTTCAGTATGTTTAAGAAGAATGGTATCTTCGACCAGCATACAGCACAGAGTTTCCGAGACAATATACTCTCTAAAGGTGGCACAGAGCACCCTATGACACTCTACAAGCGTTTCCGCGGACAGGAACCTACCATCGAGGCACTACTGCAACGCAATGAGATCAAACCCCACACAGCATCATAACAACAAAAAAAGGAACATGGAGAATCAACTTTCCAAACAAGAGAAACTCGACCTGCGCTATCTGCGTATGGCACGTATATGGGCAGAAAACAGCTACTGCAAGCGCCGACAGGTGGGTGCACTCGTAGTAAAGGATAAGATGATTATCAGCGACGGCTACAATGGTACGCCCAGCGGATTTGAAAACGTATGCGAGGAAGACGGCGTCACCAAGCCTTATGTACTTCACGCCGAAGCCAATGCCATCACCAAGTTGGCTCGCAGCAGCAATAATAGCGACGGAAGTACTCTCTACGTCACCGCCTCGCCATGTATCGAATGTGCTAAACTCATCATCCAGTCTGGTATCAAGCGCGTTGTATACGCAGAAAAATATCGTCTCAACGATGGTATCCAACTGATGGAACGAGCAGGCATCAAGGTGGAATATCTCAACCCTGATGAGCAGCAAGACTCGTCACACAACATTTAACATTCAACACTCCCAAAAAATATGAATATCAACAAGAAAAAGACCAACCGTTTCATGCCCATCATCATGGCTGTTTGCGTGGTGATAGGTATCATGATCGGCTCGTTCTTCTCAAATCATTTCTCGGGCAACAGGCTCAACATCATCAACAGCGGAAGCAACAGGCTTAACAACCTGCTCCACATCATCGACGACCAATACGTGGATGCTGTCAACATCGATTCACTCGTCGACAAGGCTATCCCACAGATACTCTCAGAACTTGACCCTCACTCTGTATACATCAGTGCTAAGGACGTGGCTTCTGCCACCGATGACCTGAAAGGGTCTTTCTGTGGCGTGGGTATCGAATTTGTCATCCGCGAAGACACCATACACGTACAAAATGTAATACAGAATGGACCTGCAGAGAAAGCAGGTCTGTTGGCTGGCGACAAGATTGTGGCTGTGGACGACAAGCCTTTCGTTGGAAAAATCGTTACTAACCAAGAAGCTATGCGCCGCCTCAAAGGACAGAAAGACACCAAAGTGAAGATTGGCGTAGTGCGCTATGGTAGTAAGAAGGTACAAACCTTCACGGTGACTCGTGGCGAGATACCAACCAAGAGTATTACCGCTACCTATATGCTCAACGAGGAGACGGGATATATACGTATCAAGAACTTCGGTGAGAACACCTATCCTGAGATGCTCATTGCCCTGGCTAAACTCTCACAAGAACACTTTAAGAACCTCTGCATAGACTTACGCGACAACAGCGGTGGCTACCTCACAGCAGCTATCAATATGGCCAACGAATTCTTGCAAGACAAGAAACTCATCGTCTATACACAGGGACGCAAGTCACCACGTCAAGACTTCCGAAGTGACGGCAAAGGCTCATATCAGAAAATTCCGCTCGTGGTACTTATCAACGAAGGCTCTGCCTCGGCTGCAGAAATCTTTGCTGGAGCTATGCAGGACAACGACCGTGCTACCATCATCGGTCGACGCTCCTTCGGTAAGGGTCTCGTGCAGCAACAGATAGAATTCCCCGACCACAGCATGATACGCCTCACCATTGCACGCTACTACACACCTTCTGGACGTTGCATACAGAAACCCTACACCCTGGGTGACGATAAAGGCTATGAACAAGATCTCATCAACCGCTACGAGCATGGAGAGTTCTTCTCGCAAGACAGTATCAAGCACACGGGTCCTGCCTACCATACAAGTTTGGGGCGCATCGTATATGGCGGAGGTGGCATCACACCCGACATCTTCGTTCCTGAAGACACTCTCGGAATGACATCTTACTTCAAACAAGCGAGCATGAGCGGTCTTATCCTGCAGTTTGCTTTCACCTATACCGATGACAACCGTCCTAAGCTCAATAACTTTAAAGAGATGATGGAGATGGCTGACTATCTGGATAAGCAGGATATGGTGGAGAAGTTTGCTACCTATGCCGACAAGCATGGCCTACAACGCCGCAATCTGCTCATACGCAAGTCGCACAAGTTGTTGCAGCGCTACATCAACAGCCGCGTCATCTACAACATTCTCAACGACCAAGCTTGGAACCAGTATGTCAACCAAGACGATCCTGTCATCGAGAAGACGCTGGAGGTATTTCAAAAGAACGAGGCTTTCCCCAAGAAGCCCGTTCCCACCAAACCTATCAACAAGAAGAAGCAGAAGGTAGCTATGGCTAATGTGCCCTACAACTACCGTTCGCTGCACAGCCAGTTCCCCCATCAGGCATAAGCAAAAAGACATGAACAAAAAAGAACTGAGAATCCTCATTAGAGATAAAAAGCGACAGTTTTCTGAGCAACAACTCGGAAAACTGTCGCTTCCTATTTTAGAACGTCTGCAACAGAATCACCGACTCGAGAAAGCACATCATGTGTTACTCTATTACTCCCTGCCCGACGAGGTGAACACGCATCAATATATCGACGAATTAGTGAGACAGGGCAAAAAGGTATTCCTCCCCGTCGTTGTTGACGCAGAGAATATGCTTATCAGGGAATATACAGGCATCCACGACCTACAGGAGGGTGCTTTTCACATCCTTGAACCCATTGGCAATCTGTTGACTGAAGAAGATTATAAGAAAATAGAAGTTGCCGTTATACCTGGCATGAGTTTCGACAAGGCTGGCAACCGACTGGGAAGAGGTAAGGGTTACTACGACCGACTACTTAGGAAAATGCCGCATCTCTACAAGATAGGCATCTGTTTCGACTTTCAAAAGTCAGACCTCGTACCAACAGAGCCCACCGATATTAAAATGGATATCATTGTGTAATTCCCCCTAAGAGCAATAGGGGAATTAGAGGAACTGTTTTATAAAGCTTGAAAACTGTTTTATAAAGCTTTGTAATTGGCTTCATAAAACTTGATATAAGAGTTAATAAAACTTGATATCTGCAATAACAAAAGCCCCAGCTGCCTCATTGAGTCGTTTTACCAAGATGCTACGGCTCAATGCTAAGTCAGCACGCAGAGCTGGACTAAGAATCTTGACATAAAGAGTCTGATTCTTAATAAACCTTTCCCCTGAATATTTAGCCACAGGCTCACCCACCACCTGTTCCCAGGCAGCCAACAAGCGTTTTTGCTGCAGAGGTCCTTCCAGTCCCTCTCTTCTTAGAATCTCAGGCAGCAAATCTGATATCGAACGTACTTTTCTTCTGAACATAATCATCAATATCTGTTAGGGTTTATTCTTCGTGTGCGAGTGCTATTTCTCCTCCTTCTACATGAAAGATACAATAATCCCCATCACGCTGTTGCAGAATATGGTCAAGATGATCACGATTGGTATCAGTAATAAAAATCTGACCAAAGTTATCACCCGATACCAGCTCCACGATAGCCTCCACACGCTGAGCATCCAACTTATCAAAGATATCGTCGAGAAGCAACAAGGGCGTAGTGCAAGAAGCCGTGCGACGCAAGAAGTCAAACTGCGCCAACTTTAGTGCCAAGACAAACGTCTTGTTCTGACCCTGACTCCCCTCGCGCTTCATCATATAGTCACCGATGAGCATCTCTAAGTCATCACGATGCACACCATGCAGCGAATAGCCTACAGCACGATCTTTGAAACGGTCACGCTGAATCACCTCCAGGAGTGGTCCACGCTGACAATGCGACACATAACGCAAACTCACCTGCTCACGGTCGCCCGAGATACGACTATAGATTTGCTGAAACACAGGCACCAATTCCTTGACAAAAGCTTCACGCTTCTGAAACAACAGCTCTCCATATCGAGCCATCTCCTGCTCCCAAATCTCCATCAAGGTGACATCAGGTTCCTCCTCCATCTTCAACAAAGCATTACGTTGCTGCAAAGCCTTGTTATAGTTGGTCAACGCCTCCATGTACGAAGCATCATATTGTGAAATCACCACATCCATGAGACGACGGCGCTCTTCGCTTCCGCCTTCAATAATTAAGGTATCTGAGGGCGACACAAAGATGAGAGGAATCAAACCTATATGTTGCGAAAGTCGCTTATACTCTTTCTTATTACGCTTGAAATGCTTCTTCGTGCCACGCTTCATGCCACAGAAAATATTCTCGACATTGCCCTGCTCATCCAGATAGTTGCCTTCCAACATGAAGAAATTCTCATCATGAGCTATCACCTGCGAGTCAATGGAATTATAAGCGCTACGACAAAAAGAAAGATAATAGATAGCATCCAAGAAATTTGTCTTTCCCACACCATTGTGACCGATGAGACAATTAATCTTGGGCGACAATTCCAAATTGGCAGCCTTGATGTTCTTATAATTTATTATCGAGATATTCTTTAAAATCATACGTATTACGGCACTATTGAACTGCAAAGTTAGCAGAAAAAGACCAAAAAACGAAAAAAGTAGCCTATAAATTTCAATATGTGGATAAAATTACGTATTTTTGCATCCTAAAGTGTAGCCTCTCTACAAGGGGAGTACATAGACTATTATTACGAAAAAAAATAATAAAAACAAAAATAAAAATGGCAAACAAAACAGAACAGGTTCTCGAAGCAACCGAGAACATCAACAACCGCGAGGCTTTCTTCTTGAAGTATAAGAAGGCCATCCTTACCGCAGTGGCAGTTATCATCCTTGTCATTGCAGGTGTATTCCTCTACATTTCACAGATTTCCGGACCACGCGAAGAGAAGGCAAGCACTGCTCTCAGCAAGGGTCAGACCTACTTCAACAACGAGATGTTTGAGCAGGCTGTCAATGGTGACGGAGCTGGTTTCGTAGGCTTTGCTAAGTTAGCAGACGAATATAGCGGCACCAAGGCAGGCAACCTCGCTAACCTCTATGCTGGTCTTAGCTATGCTAACCTCGGCAAGTGGGCAGAAGCACAGAAGAGCCTCGACGCATTCTCTTCTAAGGGCGACCAGATGATTAGCCCTGCAGCTCATGCAGCACTTGGTGATGCTTATGCTCACCTCAACCAGCTCGACAAAGCTGTAGATGCTTTCAAGAAAGCTGCCGACATGGCAGACAGCAAGTCTGACAACGACGCAAACAACAGCCTCTCTCCTACTTTCCTCATCAAGGCTGGCGAAATCTTAGAGAGCCAGGGCAAGAAAGAAGAGGCACTAAAGCTCTATCAGGACATTAAGAAAAAATATGTAAACTCTATGCTCGTACAGAGTGCAGAGATTGACAAGTATATCGAAAGAGCCTCTAACTAATTATGGCTACAGCACTTCATAATTTGTCTGATTACGACTTCACAAAGGTACCCGATGCCAGCAATATGTGCTTTGGCATCGTGGTAGCAGAGTGGAATCCTGAGATAACAGGCGCATTGCTCAAGGGAGCCGTTGATACGCTCACCAAGCATGGCACCTTGCCCGAGAACATCCACGTGAAAACCGTTCCTGGAAGTTTCGAGCTCATATATGGCGCCCGCCAGATGGTACTCAACCAAGGCTACGACGCTGTCATCGTCTTAGGTAGTGTCATCAGGGGTGAGACTCCTCATTTCGACTACATCTGCCAGGGCGTTACCTACGGCATTGCTCGTCTCAACGCCTCACAGGAGATTCCTGTCATCTATGGTCTCCTCACCACCAACGACTTGCAGCAAGCCAAAGACCGTAGTGGTGGTAAGCTTGGCAACAAAGGCGATGAGTGTGCTATTGATGCCATCAAAATGGCTAAGTTCTAAAAAAACATCCTAACAAACACAAGTAAAATAAGGAATGAAACTATACCAACTCTTGCAGTCATTTGACTTTGAGGAACTCTTCCCCACTGTCAGCACGATGTTTCCCAATGCTAATCTCCACCGGGATGTCTTCCAGAAAGCTTTCGATATGCTCTGTAGCATACAGCCCGTGATGAGCAAGAAAGCCATCCGCTATGAACTCATGGAAGACCCCAACTCGAGCAATAGTATGATTGTGGGAGCCGATGATAGTTGTTTCAACACCACATGGGATGCTTGCTTAGGCAAAGAAGTAAAAAAAGGAAAAGGAGTAGACCTCAACGACGAGGAATTGGCAGCCAACTGCTTGCTCAATGTCCTCTTTATCGGTCGTCATCCACAATGCTTTGACAAAGACTTCAAAAAGCTCTTGAAGTAAAACAGATTAATATATAACAATAAAGAAACCGAGTTCGGCAATGCCAGACTCGGTTTCTTTATTGTTATATATATTCTTATATCATTTTATTCTTCCCCAGTTGTATCGAGTTGGGTATCCTTTGCAATGGAAACCGCTCCCATTCGATTGATTTTGATGACAAGGGGCACATACTCATCGCTTGTCACATCTGGCGACCCGACACTACCAGCAAAACAGAGTACATCATTCTTTACTCCCACAAACACAATGCCCAACAAGGTTCCCGTTTTCTTTGTGTGCTCATCCAAGTATTCAGTGAAATCACTTTTCAGAAAGGCACGATTAAAAAACTCTGTACTATCCTCTCGCAACACTTTAATCGTAATTTTATTATCATAATACTTAGAATGGTCCTCGCACTCTACCACAGGTAGTTCATGGTCGGCAACACGTTTCATCACCACTTGGTAAGACTTACCAAGCCATTCTATGTCGCGCGTCTGTTCATAGCTACTTAATTCCTGAGTCTTTTTGGGCTTCGGAGCAGAAGGTTTCGGAGCAATAATCACTTGACTCTTTTTCTTCTCATTGCAAGAAGATAAACACGTTGCCACGAAGGCAGCTATCATAAACACGGAAATCGTTTTCTTCATTGTAGTCTTGTTTTTATGTTTGTGCAAATCGAATGCAAGACATCAAGTTTACTTGAATAGTAATGCAGAAATGCAACTTATCTGATGAATAAGGTAATGCAAAGTTAAGAAAAAAAATGCAATTATGCAAAGAAAAAGCACCCTCTTTTCACAAAGAGAGTGCTTTACTACCTAAATACTAACTAATAAATCCTATTGAACTTTTCTCACACGATATAATAAAAGTTCAGTTTATGAATTCTAATCGTTTATAAGACCCCAAAAAGCACAAAAGGTTTAATTAGAAGAAAGAAAAAACATCATTTTAACCGCCTTTAACAAACCGAGCAAGACTATAAACTACTCAGCACCCATATTGTCATGAGTTGTTACGTCAATACTGTGAGTCATAATCGTTAAACCACAGATAAATCTCTATTCAAAGGCTTTGAACGGAACTTTTAATCAAGTTTATGCTTTAGTAAGAAGTTTTCTATAGGGGTGAACTGAGTAGTTACCAAGATTATGAATCCATAGTTCCCTGTTTGAAAACATAATCATTTATCCCAATATGCCCTCTCTTGATTGACTTCTACCATCGCTAAGGGGCCACCTTATTTATATATATATATAGCGAATGATATATATGAAAAATTGAATATATATATGGAGAATTGAAATGATATATTTAGCAAATGACTATATAAATGATTCTCATAAGCAAAAGAAGAAAAACCACACCAGGAAGCAACAGACTTACCAGCAAACTACAGATTATCACAAAACAAAGAAGAAAAATATAAATTTGACTAATAGTATTTGGCAAATTACACAATTTGTCGTACCTTTGCAGCAAAAACAAAACAATTAGTATGAGAAAGACTATTTTACTTATCATTCTGACAATAGGAATCATACTCTCTGCATGCACTGGCAAACAAGCCAAAGAGAAAGAAAACGCTCTCGACACCATCCCCATGATGGTGCTGCAGATACAAAAATGCAGCCGACTATATACCGCCGAGGCCCAGGTTCACAGAATCATCACCCACGACGACCAGCTTCGGCTAAAGGGGTCTATCCTCAAAAACGAGTTCAATATTGCTCTGCCTGGCGGAAACCGTAAGGTTGCCATCCCTATAGATGCGACACTCAAAGCATATATCGACTTTAAAGATTTCAGCGAGAAGAACGTAAGACGGCAAGGCAAGAAGATAGAAATCATCCTCCCCGACCCTAAGGTGGTACTCACCAGTAGCAAGATAGACCATGAGGGAACCAAGAAATTCGTGTCGCTGACACGCAGCAACTTCAGCGATGAAGAGCTCAGCAGCTACGAACAAGAGGGACGCAAGGGCATCATCAATGACATTCCGCGCATGGACATCCTTGAGACAGCTCGCCAGAGTGCCGCACACACCCTGGTGCCCATGCTCGTCCACTTAGGATTCCAAGCCGAGAATATCAAGATTAGTTTCAGAAAGAAGTTTACCTCTTCCGATCTTTCAAGCCTCATCGACGGCACATCGGTAGAGAACAAGTAAGGTATTACAGATATGAGAAAATTTGAAATCATCGTCATACTCCTGCTCGTCATTATCATCGGTGGAGGCTTATACTGGCTCAATAAAGACAACTCCATCTCGATGGAACAAGAAGGAAAGACCCTGCTCTCGCCTACACAGATCAAGAGCATAGAAGCCATCGGCCAGTGGGAATTTCTATCCATCAGTGATGAAGAACTGATAGACACCGTGCGTAAAGGGCTCATCAGCGACGACGAACTGGTAAGAATTTATTATGGCACCCTCCGACTGGGCATCAATATGCGCGAGGTGGGCAACGAATGGCTGAGGGCCGATGGAGACACCATCATCTGCACCCTACCCCCCATCAGGTTGCTCGATTGCAACTTCATTGATGAAACAAGAACACATTCATTCTTCGAAGAAGGCAAATGGACGGGTAAAGATCGACAGGATATGTACAACAGAGCCTATGAAGCTATGAAGAAGCGTTGCCTCACAAAAGCCAACATCTCCAAGGCAGAAGAAAATGCCAAAGGTCAATTTGAGGCTATGTTCCAGTCTATGGGGTATAGCAACATAAAGATCAAAATAGAACATGGGATAATAAAAGAGAAAGACAAATAACAAAACAGAAAAAAAATAAGAGAGATTATGAATATACTAAACGACATCTTTGTAGCGCTAAGCTCCTTCTTGTGGGGTTGGCCCATGATAATTCTACTCTTGGGCACTCACCTCTTCCTCACTATCCGCCTGCGTTTTCCGCAACGCAAGATTTTCAAAGCCATCAAATTATCCATCAAGAGAGATAAGAATGCCACTGGCGACGTCTCTCAGTTTGGTGCACTCGCCACAGCCCTTGCTGCAACAATAGGAACGGGCAACATCATCGGTGTAGCAACAGCCATCGCCTTAGGCGGTCCTGGCGCTGTGCTATGGTGCTGGCTTACGGGTGTGTTTGGTATATCTACCAAGTATGCAGAAGGCTTATTGGCAGTAAAATATCGCGTAAAGACCAAGCGCGGCCGCATGCTTGGCGGGCCGATGTATGCCTTAGAGAAGGGATTGGGCTGGAAATGGCTCGCCGTCCTCTTCGCCATCTTTGCAGCCATCGCCTCATTTGGCATCGGTAGCACCGTACAGGCAAACGCCATCTCTACACTCGTAGAAAACCAGTATGGCATCTCCCCCTACCTCACAGGTAGCATCGTCTGCGTCTTAGGAGCCGCAGTCATCATTGGCGGTGTGAAATCTATCTCAAAAGTATGTGGAATGCTCGTGCCCTTCATGGCTATTTTCTATGTGTTGGGCTGCATCTATATCCTTATCGTCAACCATACCTATCTATGGCCAGCACTCAAGGTCATCTTTGAGTCAGCTTTCACTACTCGTGCTGCAGGAGGAGGTTTCGCTGGCAGCACATTGATGATGGCAGCCCGCTATGGTATTGCACGAGGTCTGTTCTCCAACGAGTCGGGTCTTGGTTCGGCACCTATCGTAGCGGCTGCTGCGCAGACTCGTAATCCAGTACGCCAGGCTCTTGTTTCATCGACAGGCACCTTCTGGGATACAGTCATCATCTGTGCCCTTACAGGTCTGGTCATCACCTCAAGCATCATTGCCTACCCCGACATCGACTACCACAACGGAGCAGCCCTTACGAAGGCTGCATTCAGCAAGATACCTTACATAGGAGCACCCTTGCTCACCTTTGGTTTAGCCACTTTTGCTTTCAGTACCACCTTAGGTTGGAGCTATTATGGCGAACGCTGCGTGGAATACCTTAAAGGCCAGCGCTGGATGTTAGTCTACCGCGTGCTCTACATCATCAGCATCTTTGCAGGTAGTGTCGTCGGCTTGGAACTGGTATGGAACATTGCCGACTGCATGAATGCGTTGATGGCCATACCTAACCTCATATCCTTGCTCTGTCTTAGCGGCATCATCGTACACGAGACACGCAAGTATCTGTGGCGCGACCGTTTGGACAGCGACATGGATGAGAGCGAGATAGAAGAACTGGAGAGTTAATCTACAGAGGCTTATCACATTGTAAAGAAACAATATCCCCCCGAAAGTTTTTTCATTTAACTTTCGGGGGGATATTTATATTCAGTGAAGCAACAATCAATCCAATCGATATTGCAGATGACGCATCGCATGACCTCCCCATGCAGAATCATTGACATACTGGAAGCCCACCTTGGTGTATAAAGACTCGGCACGAGGATTTCCCTTATCGACAAGCAGACCTACTGCTGGCAATTCCATCTCACGGGCACGCTCAATAACAGCTTTTAATAATAGTTTGGCAATACCATGACCTCGAAACTCGCTCGGTACAGCAATGCTATCAATATAAAGTTCGCCTGCCTGAGTCTCGTCGTCCATACCAGAATAATCGATGCCAAGCTCCCTTTGAGCAGCCTCTATAAAACGGCGGCGCAAGCGATGCAGTTCCCCTCCATCGTAAGCCACACAGATGCCAGCCAGACGACCATCGTCAGCAAAGGCACAAAGCGTATTGCGATAGCTATACTGACTATCGTCAAGAGCCACCAAATCCGTCATGACCCGACGGAAATCCTCTATCGTATGGTCTTTACCTGCCAGATTCTGGCAACACTCATGATTCATCGCCTCCATAATGAGCGAGGCAATGGGCGCAGCCAAACTGACTGTAGCCCCTTCTACCCGTACATTCATTGTCTAAGTCGTTTTATGATCAAGTTCTGTTATATTATATAACGAACAAAAGTTCATTTTATTTTCTTACCACCTCAATATTCGTATCACCAGGGCGATACAGATAGCCCACACACTCGGTAGCATCCACGCGGAAAGGCTTCCAGGTAAGCTTAGACCAATCGATACGATCAGTACTCTGAGCCACTGGCACCTGAGGAATAAGGCTACCATCCCTAACAAGGATAACGCAAGGCAAAGGCAAGCTTACATTGCCCTGAGCCTGTACATCTGCCACCTGAGTAGGAACAACGATGGTTTGGAAACCACCCTCATACACCTTGCCCGTCTGATAATCTATCCACTTGCCCTTGGGCAGATATACCGTGCGCTCTGTACCACTCTCTAAGAGAGGAGCCACCAATATCTGCGAACCATACATATATTCATCTTCCACTAACCATGCCCCAGCATCCTGAGGAAACTCTACAAAGAGTGCACGAACCATAGGTAGTCCTCGCTCAGAGCAATCTTTGGCCTGCGCATAAACATAAGGCATGAGGCGATACTTCATCTCGGCATTGGCACGGAAGGCATCTGTAAAGTCCTTGCTGATGAGCCAAGGCTCTGTGGGAGGTGCTCCATGAGCGCGTGTATGCGAGCTGAGGAATCCAAAAGGCAGCCAACGGCGATACAGATCTTCAGGACTTTTGCTAACAAAACCACCCAAGTCATGGCTCCAGAAAGAGAAACCACTAAGACCGAAACTCAATCCTCCACGCAGATCACCTATCATACCCACGCTTCCTATCTCGTTGGTAGCTGCATCGCCACCCCAGTGGAGAGGATAACGCTGACTTCCTGCCCAAGCACTTCGTGCCCATATCACACCTTCGTGCTCAGCCGAATGATCCTTCACTGCCTCATAGAGAGCCTTGTTGTATCGCAAAGGATAGAGATTGTGCTCATAGAGTCCTGTCTTGCCCGAAGCATAAAGTCCGTCATAAGGAGCAGCCTCACCAAAGTCGCACTTGATGGCACTTACCCCCTGATTGATGAGACGACCTATCTTGTCCTGATACCAGTTCACAGTCTTAGGATTGCTCAAGTCGAGCACAGCATCCTCGTAGTTGAGTGTTCCATTGCCATTACGTACTGCCATACCTCCATCTACCAATTCACGGAAATATCGGTTTTTAGGAGTAAAATATGGCAGCTGCCACAGACAGGTGTGAAAGCCATCCTTCTTCAGTGACTTAAGCATACCCACAGGGTCTTTAAACCTGTCTTTGGCAAACTCGTAATCGCATTGCCAGTCTACACCAAACCATCCTGTATCGAAATGAATGACATCGGAAGGAATCTTATTGGCACGTAACTGATGGGCAACCTCCATACCCTCCTTCTGAGAGAAATACGAGATGCGGCTCATCCATGTTCCGAAAGTCCAGAGAGGCAGCATGGGCGACTTGCCCGTCACCTGTGTATATTCATCCAAAATCTCCTTTGGCTCGCCAAAGAACACAAAGAAGTCCATCGTCTCATCTGCCATAAAGAGTCGCTGAGCACCGATGTAAGATGCCCCAAAGTCGACTGTAGAAGGAGCTGATGTGTGCATGAAGAAACCATAACCACGATTAGAGAAATAGAAAGGTACTGGCTTATACATGTTGGCACCCTCAGGTCCCTGTGGGTCAACAACGGAGAGATTAATCTTCTGTCCCACCTTGTTGAGCGATGTGAAACTCTCGCCACAACCATAGATGCGCTCTCCTGGAGAAAGGAGGAATACGGGGTTAATACTTCGTGAGTTGTCGCTACCACGCTTGATGAAGCTGAACGGCAACAGCTTGACCTGCGAACTATCGTTGTCGATGATATGGCGAGTCTGGGTTAGTATCTTTCCCTTGCTGTCTCGCAGAATCAAGCGGAAAGGATATTTCTGTATCTCGAGCACACCATTCTTGTTGCGATAAACGATACTATTGGTAGAAACCGAAGTGTTCCAGCGTCCCTTTCCGATGCGGGCATGGTCATTACCTGCGTTTGCGGCAATAAACTCGGGCGAGAACATAGGGTCGTTGGCATCATCCATACGAGGCTCTACGGGCGAAGTGAAAAGGGTGACGCGCAAGGTACGGTCGTCTACCTTGCGTATTCTTATTTTCAGATTGGGATCATTGTCATACTGGGTGCTCGGGAAGTCGAGCATCTGCATACGTACAGGCCAATAGCCATTCAAGTTGAATGCCTGACGAGGCGACATGCGATAGCGTTTCCAATTGAGCATTCCCTCTCCTTTGTTCAAGTCGAAGTTAGCAATACTGTCTGCCAAGAAATAGGTATTGGCAAGGTCACAGAAATCGCCCGACACATCGGGAGCCTGGCACTGCAGATACTCAATACCTTCGTTGGTTCGCAACTGTGCCTGCACATGGGCTACAAGCCCACACACGCAACATCCCATCAATAATAGTCTTTTCATATTTACTCTTCTATTAGGTTTATAATTCAAGTTTTGCCAGTTCAGAAGTTAAAGGAGTTAAAGGAGTTATCGCTCCCTATGGTCGCTGAGGAGTTAAGACAATAGTCTTTTGGGGGTAGTTTTTAAGCAGTAAGACATACGTCTTAACTCCTTTAACTCCTTGATATACGAAAGTTGGTTTTATAAGATAAGGCAAAAATAAAATAAAAATCGCAAAGTCACAAATCTTTTTAAGAGGAATGGCTTTGCGATTAACATAACATGTACACATTTAAACATTTTGTTCTTTGCGCCATGCTGCTGGCGTCATACTCTCAAAGCGAGAAAACACCCTGGAGAAATAGGAGGACGAAGAGAAACCAGAATGAATAGCGACCTCTTCCTGCTTGACATTCGGATTCTCACGCATATAGTTTTTTGCCTCCTCCAGGCGCAGTTGTGTAATCCAAGTACTGAAGTTGGCACCGTGTTTACGGTTGATATAGCGAGACATATATAGCTTGTTGGTACCCATCTCTGCCGCCAAGTCATCTATCGTCAACTGAGGAGCGAGGAACCGCTTTTCAGAAAGCCATATCTTCACTTGCTCGCCAAAGAGCTGCTCATAGTTGTCTGTCTGCGATATTTTCTGTTCTTCCTTATCAGTCTCCATCCTTTCTTTGTCCGTCACCTCGGCACTGTTCAATTTACCATACATGGCAGCGTAGTTGATGAAACTGATGGCTATGTAGAAATTGGCAGAGATGACATAAACTTGGAAAAGATAATTGTAGATAATTCCCCCAAGCAACGTAGTGAAACTCAGTACACTGGTAAGGATTACAAGGATGATACTCTTCTTGATCCAGAACATAAACTGCTGCATATCCTCCGCAAAGTAATTGTCCAGTTTACTCCTCTTCTCATTATATAGGATATAGAAACGTCTCAAGAACAACACGTATTGCACAAAGAATATAAAGAAGGGAAACCACGAGACCCAAGCATCCACCTTGCCAAAGACTCCTATGGTGGAAGTTATCATCAAGGCAACAGATAACAGGAAGACAACCCAGTCCTTGCTGAAATTTCGCCACGACATATACTTCTCATCCAACAAATAGAAGAAAGTGGAAAAGAAAAAGATGGCTTCCAGATAAAAAAATATAAAATCAGCACACTTGATATATGGATTGAGTGCTTTCCAATCGGCAGAACTGGAAATAGCTAAGTAGGCAACAAGGTTGAACCCCATGATAAAATAAGTTATTGCCAAACATCTCTTCGCCTTGCGATAAGGAAGATATTCGGCAGCAAGAGGCACTTTTCCAAACAACAGGACAATGCCGAGGCCAAAATAAATGGCTCCAACACATTGAATCAACACATAGAAATAATGCTCTAACAACTCTATCATATACAATTCTTAATCCGGAATACAAAAGTACAAAAAATAATTATTACCTCCCTGAATTAAGACAAAAAAGCGACATTTTTCACTCTTTTTACACTTTTGCGTTATTTTTTCCCATTTTAAAATTGTAAAAAGAGAAATCTTTCCAATATTACAAAAACCCAAACTAAAGATTCCACTACCTTTGTAAGTGTTTAAAACTGACGCTCCAACTATTCATCAACCAAAGTTTAGCGCCGAAAAACAGGATGAGTAAAACTTACACACAACGACTCTTAAATGAAATTGATATGAGAAAAAAACTACAACAACAGCACAGCAATACAGCACAAAAGTGGTCATTCGTATTCATTACTTTCCTTGCCATGCTTCTATTCGTCATTGGAGGAAATCTCCAAGTACAGGCTCAGGATACCAATTCGAATGGAACCCACATCGCGGGCATAGAATCGCTGACAGGTTGCAGCAAGGAACAGGTAAGAGCTGCTAATATCAGCGACTACACTTTTCCTGAAGATGACAAAAGTAAGATCTTCTTCCTCTACAATGTCAAGACGGGTCTGCTGCTCAATGCAGGAGGCTATTGGGGAACTCATGTCTCCTTGAAAGAATACGGAATGCCGCTATGGATACATATCGACAGCAAAGGATGGATTCACCTTGGTCAGAAGTTTGACTCGAAGGACAATCAAGGAGAAGGCAATTACTTGGAATACGAGACAGGGAGAAATAATCCTGCAGACAATGGTGTGTATATTGACAGAGCGTATCTTAATGGCACCACCATCGTCAGAAGAGGCTGGAAACTGGAGGAAGTTTCTGGCAAGACCAACACATACAGGCTATACACGCAGAAAAACACCACATCTATTTTGCCCAAGTATTACTACCTCATCGCAGCCGAGACACAAGGCGACGTAGACAGGAACTGCTATGCCGTAGAAGAAGGAAGCAAAGACATAACCGAAGGCAACGATGAATGGAGATTCCTGTCATACCAACAGATATTAGATCTCCAAGACAAGAACAGCGACAACATCATCACGTCCATCGACCTGACCTTCCGCCTGCAATGCCCAGGCTTCTCTCGTGAGAATGCGGCTATGCGCAACTGGAAGGCTTATCAATATGGAGGAAGTGGCAAGATCAGATTGGGCTTGGAGCATTATTATAAACCTTACGTTAAAAACAGCAATGGAACAACTGCCGGCAGCAACTGCAAGATCAGCGAGTCATATACCAATGATTTCAAAAACAACTTCAGCTATACTTTCCCCGATGGCAGCGATGCAATCAAGTTCACAGGAAACGAGAATTACGAGCGTCATTGCGGCAAGTATTATAGTGCTGATGCCAAGAATTTCCGAGGCACCATCTATCAGGATGTCACTGTGAGTCATGGCGGTGCATACGTCATCGAGTGCAAGGGATTCTCCACTACCACTAAGGCGAAACTCTATGCCTGCTTGGTGAAGAGCGACAACACTGCGGACACCCAAACGATGCATGCCACCGTCCTGGGACAGACTGATTATATGTCTGCACAGGAAAAGGCAGCGCTACATGTCGATCAGCAGAATATGGACTATGCTGCCAAGGAATTCTACGGCAGTCACAAATACTTCAACAGCGTGCTGGTACAGGTGCCAGAAGGTGGCGGAACGATCCGATTCGGCATCGAAATCGGAACGCAGGATGACACAGAACCTATGGCATCGGAGAAAGAGTGGACGGTATTCGATGACTTCCGCCTCCTCTATACAAGCAAGACAACAGATGGCGACTTGGTCCTCGACCAGGACAGGGACAACCTGGATTATCTGGAGAATTGCTCCAACACCTACAAGAGTGTGACGCTCCACCTCAACAAGACCTTCGACAAGGACAAGTGGAATGGCTTCGTCTTGCCCGTAAGCCTTACCAAGGATCAACTCACCCAGGCATTCGGTCCTAACGTGAAACTGGCAAAGCTCGACAAGTTGACCAGCAATGAGATACAGTTTGTCAGCATAGACATGAGCAAGGTCGGAAACGACGGGATAGCAATGCAAGCCTACGTACCTTACATCATTTTCCCTACCAAGCATACCGAACAAGAGCAGACACCAGCCTACACGGCATTGCTGAGTAAGATAGTCAACGGCCAGGCAAAGGTGGAATCGGTGAGCATCGGCAAGAACCATATCGACATTCCCAATGTCTCATTCGCTGTTGACGGAGAGAACAAGAACGACCTCACCAATATGAAAACGGAAAACTGGACAACCAACAGCAGTATCGTTGTTGACGGCTCTGGCACTCCATTCGTCACAGGCAACGGCACTATGACAGCCTTCGGAACATTTGCCAGAACCTTCGGAACAGGCACACAGAATACAGACAAAGACAATGACAATTACGGCAAATGGACCATCACGGACAAGTCAAAAATCATAGAGGGTCGCAGCGACCTGACAGGCTGCTACTTCTTCTATAGAGGCAACATGTATTATAGTTCCGCTAAAAGAGCAAGAGGCTTGCGAGGCTTCAGCGTATGGTTCGCACCAACTACTGCTTCCGACAACCCTGCCAAACCTGCCTACGTTTTCCTTGATGGTGTATCCTTGGACAAGACCACTGGCATCAACCCCATCATCTATGGCGAAGAAGAAAGCAGAATTGACAGATTCGCCCATGGCATCTATAGCCTGAACGGTCAACTCATCAGCAACAGCAGTTCCTTGGACGGACTCTCAAGTGGCATCTACATTCTGAACGGCAAGAAAGTTATCAAGAGATAATCGGAAACGACAAGTCTTGAGCAAGAAAGCCAGGACTAACAAAACAATTAGTAAAACACTCAAAATCGACAGAAGATGAAAAAAAGATATATGTGTCCTATGACCACAACCATCATGGCTGAGACTTGCAGCATCTGCGCAGGTTCTCCTCCTAAATGGACGGAATACCCCAATCCACAAGACCCTGAAATGCCAGAAGAGCCATCCAGCTGGGGCGAAATCATCTGGGACAAAGGAGAAGGGTCATTCAACAAAGATGAAGACCCGTTCGACCCAGACAACTGGTAATACAAACATAAAAAACTCGCAAGACTCTACTGAACCTTGCGAGTTTTTTATGTTTACATGAATCGCTATTCATCTATCATAGATAGCTGGATCTGCTAAAGCTGGATTTGCGCCTGTTCCAGATCTACCGCCTTAGCAGTTAGAGTACCTTTTCCCTTCAAGACAACGACACACTTGCCAAAGAAAACCTTGCGAAGTGGGTCGGTAAAACGTTCCATTGAAGTCTGACAACCATTATCGGTACCCAAGATCTTTGCATCTGAAGAGAAGAATATCTGGTTGTTAGCATTCGGACAGAGATTGCCATCCTTGTCTACCACCTGCACCTCGACAAAGGTTGTTGGCGCGGAAGCACCAAAAGCCAAGGTGCCCTGATAAGACTTCTTGAGCACGATGTGATGAGGAGCACCTGCCGTACGGATGGTCTGTTCGCCTATCTGCTTACCACCCTTACGTGCCACCACCTTTACTTCGCCAGGCTCGAAGGTTACTCGCCACATCACATGATACTCTGTAGAATGTTGATAGGCTGCTCCCTCATGGGCTGCTCCATATACCTTCTTGCGACGGATGCCCTGACTCTTGCCATTGACAAACAGCTCCACTTCATCAGCATGGTTGTAGTAACACCACATATCGATGGTCTGACCAGGTATCCAGTTCCAGTGAGGGAAGAGATGCAACACATCCTTATCGGTCCACTCACTCTGATACATATAATAGCTGTCCTTGGGTAACCCCGCAAGGTCTATCACCCCAAAGTAACTGCTGCGTGCAGGGTAAGAATAAGGAGTAGGCTCTCCGATATAGTCGAAACCAGTCCATATAAACTGTCCTCCCACAAAGTCGTTGTGCTTTACTACATCCCATGTTTCCTCGTGCGTACTGCTCCAGGAAGCATGCATATTGTCATAAGCCGAACACATGTACGATGGGTCGGTGTAGGGCAACCACCACTCTTTAGGAGCAACGATGATACTGTCGCTGGGCATCTTATAGAAGCCTCTTGTGGCCAACGCTGACACACTCTCCGAGAAGATAAAAGGCTTGTCGGGGAAATTCTGTGGCACATCCTTCACCCATTGATGGTGATAGTTGAAACCTATCACATCGAGGGCTCCACTCTTGAAGAGATGGTTCTTAGGGTCGGGCTCGTTGCATCCTGCTGTGATGGGACGCGCACTCCATGGGTCACACGTCTTCACTATCTCTGCCAGATGCTGGGTGAGAAGCGAGTTCACACTCAGTTCATCGCTATGTGCCAAAGTGGAAGCATCGTGACCTGCGTTAAGAATCAGGTTGGCCTGCTCCAAGCTGAGTGTATCGGCCGCAACATCCGACCACTGTTCGAGCACCTCGTTGCCAATGCTCCACATAAAGACACAAGGATGATTGCGATCGCGTTTCACCAAGTCGGACAGGTCGCGCTGGTGCCACTCGTCGAAGAAACGTGCATAGTCGTTTTGCGACTTCTTGCGTCGCCACATATCGAAACTCTCGTCCATGACAAGGATTCCCATCGAGTCGCACATACTGAGCAGTTCTGGAGCAGGGGGATTATGACTGCACCTGACGGCATTGACACCCATATCGCGAAGTATCGTCAACTTGCGATATAGGGCATCCTCATTGAGCGCAGCCCCCAAGCAACCTAAATCATGATGCTCGCAGACACCATTGAGTTTCATGAACTTGCCATTCAGCGAGAATCCCTTCTTCACATCAAACCGAGCATCTCGGAAAGCCGTAGTTGTCATTTCTGTATCGACCACCTTACCTCCTATCAGCAGCTCACTCTTCACGCTATAGAGATAGCCATTTCCTATCTGCCACAAGTGAGGATTAACCACCCTCAGCATCTGTTCCTGGTTTTTGCCCATCTGACTCGCCACCACCTTGCCTGTGGCATCATAGATGGTATGACGGAATTGAGGATTAAGCTTAGAGGCTTTGGCCGACACTTTTTTTCCGGCAGCAGAGACCGCCTTACAGTCCTCCCAGTCTACACGAACCCTTACCGTGCCGTCGGATGAAGAAGAAACATACTGCCCCCATTGTGAGATACGTACTGGATGCGTCTTGGTAAACCATACATGACGATAGATACCGCAGCCAGAATACCATCGGCTGTTGGGCTGATCACAGTTGTTTACACGCACAGCAATGACATTGTCTCCCTTCTTATTAATATAAGGTGTAAGGTCGTATTCGAAAGAACTGTATCCGTAAGGACGGGTCCCCAACTGATGTCCGTTGATATACACGGTAGAGTTCATGTATACTCCATCGAAGCCAATGAAATAACGTTCATACTTATCCTTGGCGTCAATAGTGAAATGCTTACGATACCAGCCTATACCACCCGGCAAGGCTCCGCCACTGGCACCCGAAGGATTAGAAACAAGGAAATCTCCCTCTATAGCCCAGTCGTGAGGTAAGTCGAGCTTACGCCATCCCTGGTCGGTATAGTCCACACGCTCCATGCCAGCACTGTCTGCCAGAGCAAAAAGCCAACCCTTGTCAAAGAGTTGGCGTTGGCGGGCGCTCATACTCTGAGCGCCCAACAATATAAACACGATTGCTAAGAGTTTTCTCATACCTTATCGTTTGTTTATTTGAGTGTTCACGAATTCCATATCGTGTACGATTACTTCAGAGAGACAACAACCTGCTTGCCTGCATACTTCACCATCTTGCCCTTAGGAGCCTTGGCGAGGTTGACACCCTGCTCACGATTAGTTCCAACAAGAACCACATTGAAACGACGCTTCAGCAACATACCGTCAAAACTACCCTTACGCGTTCCGAAAGTAATGGTTCTCTGTGCATCATTATACTTGATGTCGATAGTGGCATACTTGCCTTTCTCGTAGTTATAGTTGGTACCTTCATCCTCGTAGATGGTAAACTCGCCATCCTTACCTGCATAAACATAGAGGTCGATAAGTTCAGCCTTCTTCTGATCGCTCCACTCCATTTCAGGACCTACAGGCAGAATGGCTCCCTCTGGCAAAAATACAGGAATCTTCTCGTATGGAGCATCGGCAACGATAGTCTGTCCACCAGCATAGTGCTTACCTGTATAGAAATCGTACCATCCCTTTTGCTTAGGCAAGTATACGTTGCGTGAATACTTCTGATACTCGCCAACAGGACAAGCCATAAGAGCAGGACCAAACATCCACTGGTCTTTGATATCGAGCACCTTGTCGTCACCATTGAAGTCCATCACCAATCCTCGCATCATGGTGTAATCCTTGAGATGAACCATACCTGCCATGCTGTAAAGATAAGGCATCAGACGATAGCGCAGTTTGTCGTAAGCCACGATGGTCTTGTAAGCCTGATGGTCGGCAGGAGCAATGTTCCACACCTCACGCAGTGGCCACTGTCCATGAGCACGATAGAGAGGAACGAAACAACCAAACTGATTCCAGCGAGCCTGTAGCTCACGCCATTCCTTCAGGTCGGCATTCTCCTTGCCAGTCTTATCAAACTCGTGCTGGGCTGCCACATAGCGATTCTCTACACAGAATCCACCCTGATCCATTCCCCAGAAAGGAAGACCAGCCATAGAATAGTTCAGACCAGCAGTCATCTGTGCACGCATATCCTCCCATCGGGTAGCGATATCGCCCGACCATGTGGCTGTACTATAACGCTGTTCGCCAGCAAAACCCGAACGGGTGAGAAGGAACACACGCTGGTTAGGGTTCACCGAACGTTGTCCATGATAGATAGCATCCGCATTCACGATGCTGTAAGCATTGAAATATTCTGTAGAGGTTCCGAGAGCAGTAGGACCCGAAAGAGTCTTGCGATACCACATAGGAGTGCAGTCGCGCACATTAGGCTCCGAAGCATCCATCCACCAAGCATCGATACCAAACTTGTACTTACTATACAGGTTCTCATCCATCTGTCGCCAGAACATCTTGCGAGCACCAGCATCATAAGCGTCATAGAAAGAGCCACGGAATCCGAGCCAGTCGTGAATGTCATCCTGGATGGCCTGATGATACATCCATCCCTTGCCATCAAGCTCCTTATAATTCTTGACCGTGTCATAGAATTTAGGCCATACAGAAATCATAAATCTACCATTCATGGCATGCACACTGTCGAGCATGGCCTGAGGATTGGGGAAACGAGAGGTCTCAAACTCATGACTACCCCATGAGTCGAGTTTCCAGTAGTTCCAGTCCTGAACGATATTGTCGACAGGGATATGCAGATCACGGAACTTCTTCATGACGCTCTCAATATCCTCGCTACTCTGATAGCGCTCACGGCTCTGCCAGAAACCCAGCACCCACTTGGGATAAACAGGAGCCTTGCCTGTGAGGGTACGATAACCGCTGATGACTTCGTCGAGGTTCTTACCTGCCACGAAGTAATAGTCCATATCGGGAGACATCTCGCTCCAGATGCTCAACTGATTCTTTTCTGCCTCAGAACGAGGAGCTGCTACACGCAAACCGCAATAAGACACGTCGCCATCGGGCTGCCACTCGATGCGAATAGGCGTCTTGACACCTTTGGCAATAGGAGTCTCAAACTTGAACGAGTTAGGATTCCATGCTGTACGCCAACGCTCAGGAACCACCAATTTACCATCGATGTAAATCTTCATGTAACCTGCATAATAGAGGATAAACTGATAGAAGCTGTTCTCTGGCGCCTCCACATATCCCTCATACACGACCTTGGCACCATTCAGCGCAAAGCCCTTGGGCAGATTCTGAATGCCACCCTTGTCGGTCTTGTTGCACAACTCTGAAGTCTCGGGCATGGCATACTCAAAATAGATGCTGTCCTCACCACGCACTATCTTCTTACCGCTCTTGTCGACATAAGTACCTGTGAGCTGACCTTCCTTGCCATCCTTATCGAAAAGACGGAAGGCACGATTCAACTGCAGATAGTCATCGGGGGTACCCCAACGGCAATAAGAATAAGAATCCCAAAGAATACCATAGTTCTTGTTGGAAACAACAAAAGGCACGCTCACCTTGGTGTTATACTGGAAGAGGTCTTCGTTCTTTCCCTTCATGTTGAGTTCCTCGCTCTGGTGCTGACCAAGTCCATAAAAAGCCTCATTGTCGGGACTATCGAAGAGAGCACGCCATGACCATCCATGCTTCTGCGCCTCAGGCACCTTTGCTAAGTCTACACCTATCTCACGATCAGGCACAGTAAAGGGCTTAAAGGTCTTTCCGCCCTGAGCCACCTCGCTAAGTAAAAGCTGGTCGTTGAGGTCGTAGAAACAGATACGTCCTGTCGACTCATTGAGCACAGCACGCATAGCAGCAGTGGTAACCACAAGGTTATCACCCTGTTCTTCTACCTGAAATGAAGGCTGACTTTTCTGAGGTACAACAATCAGACTTGTCTTCTCGCGGAAAGACTGTTCTGCCGTAGCTTGCACACGGATAATCTTATCGCCGACAACCTGCAGACGCACTTGGTTAGGTCCAAAATCTTGATGTTGTTTTACCTGAACAGTAATGAAATTACCATTCTTTACGAATCCTGCTGCCGAAGCCGTTGTAGCTCCTATAAGCAGCACTGCTGAAATAAAAATTGTTTTAGTTAGTCTCATGCTTAACAGATTTATTTATGCTGCAAAATTAATCATTATAAGGCTAACAAATACTACTTATTTGTTTACAATGAATGTATGAAATGTTAATACCCTTATCAAAATCGTACAAATTTAATTAGATAACTCAACTTTCGCATGTACTTCAGTTAGATAATTTCTTCTTATACTGTGAAGGCGTCATACCATAAGCTTCCTGGAAGTACTTAGAGAAATAGCGTGGATTGTTGAAGCCCACTCGATAGGCTATTTCACTAATGTTGTACTCACCTTCACGCAGCAGTTCCTCTGCTCGCTTGATACGCTTGGCACGCATATACTCCGAAGGAGTGGTGCCAGTGAGAGCCAACACACGCTTATAAAGTTGAACGCGCGAGATCAACAGATGAGCACTCATCGATTCTACAGATGTGTCTGGGTCACCCATATTATCGCGGATATAGAGGTCTACCGAATCGAGGAACTTCTTATCGGCAACCGATAGTTTGAAGTCATCAGCCTGCTCATCTGTCACTGCGCCTACAGAGTTATCAGCCCCAGGCAAGATGTCGGGATGCGCAACCTGCCCCACTGCCGACTCTCCTGTAGAATGATTCCACTTCAGGAAATTGGCAATACGCACCTTGAGCAAATCAACATCAAAAGGCTTGGTGATATAAGCATCTGCTCCACTCTCGTAGCCCTCCTTACGATGTTCATCGGCAAGACGCGCAGTAAGCATGACAAAAGGAATCGAGCGTAAGCGGGCATCGTCCTTGACTAAACGACAAAGTGCATTACCATCCATCACAGGCATCATGACGTCACTAAGAATCACGTCGGGTACCTGTTTTTGCATCTTATCCCAAGCATCTTGACCATTGACAGCTTCAACCACCTGATAAGAGTCTTCCAGCATTTCGTGCATAAACTCCCTGAAGTCGTCGCTATCGTCGACCAACAATACCAAAGGCTTGGCCTCTGTGGTCACTGCAGCATCTTCGGTTGTCGATGCCATGGTAGAGGTAGAGGCGGCGGTGTCATCAGTCATAGAAGAGCCAGCAGATGCAACCTCTTCGCCATGACGCACAGGAATGTCTACCACAAACTTAGCACCACCACCAGGATTATCTTCCACATGCACATCACCGCCATGCAACTTGGCAAACTGCATCACAAGATTCAGTCCTATGCCGCTTCCACCATAAGGCTGCATCTCTGTGCCATTAACTTGATAGAATCGGTTGAACACCTGTTTCTTGTCGGCATCGCTAAGTCCACGGCCGGTATCAGCCACGATAAGCCTTAACATGTCTGTGTCAAGATGAGTATCATCTTCTTTAGAGCGTATGGTGAGGTCGACGCTGATTTGTCCACCATCAGGAGTAAACTTATAAGCGTTGCTCAACAAGTTGTTCATGATTTTTCCTACCTTGTCAACATCGAAGTCCATCAGCAATTTGGGTACAGACGAGTGAAACTCCAAGCGCGTGTGATTGTTGACCAACTGCTGGAAGGTGTGACAGATGTTTTGCACAAAAGCCACGACATCCACTTTCTCAAGCGTCAGTTTACCCTGCTTTTGTTCCATCTTACGGAAATCGAGTATCTGATTGACCAATCCGAGCAATCGCTGGGCATTGCGCTGAATCAGCTCCATTTTGTGGCGTTTATCCTCATCATGCTCTTTCTTGATAAGCGCATTGAGTGGAGATATGACAAGGGTGAGCGGAGTGCGCAACTCATGGCTCACATTGGTGAAGAAGTTGAGTTTCAGTTCATTGAGTTCTTCTGTCTTGCGAATATCCTCTTCCATCTTTTGACGCTCATACTTGGCACGTTGCTTATTTATCATGCGCTTACGATAAGTAAAGAACAAAGCTACAAGAAGGAAGAAATAAATCAAGATAGCCCATTTGGAGAAATAGAATGGCGGATGAACATGAATCTTCAGTTCACTGATATCCTCGTTCTCTGTGCCGTCTGCATTAACGACTTTCACCTGGAGCGTATAGCTACCAGGAGCGAGATTGGTAAAGGTGACCGAAGGACGTCCCTCAGGGGTAAGCATCCACTTGTCTGAAACGCCAGCCATACGATAAAGGAAACGACTACGCGATGGAACCATTACCTCGCTGGAAGCTAACTGGATGGTGAAGGCATTGTCCTTGTTGTTGAGGTCGAGTTCACGACAGAAGTCAAGCGACTTCTCCAAAACGACACGTCCCTCATACTCCTCGCCAGCCACAAGAGGATGGTCGAAGAGCACCAAACCACTGAAAAGCACTCTTGCACTCTTCTTAACCCTACTTCCTGCCTGCACAGGAATGATGTTGATGCCATCCTGTCCGCCCACGACAATGGAGCCATCATTCAAAATGGTAGAAGCGCGATAGTTGAACTGTCCGTCCTGCAATCCATCAAGCGCATTATAGCTGGAAAGATTCAGGTTCCAATATCCTTTTTCACCCTTAGATAATCTGACACGGGTAATCATAAATTCTGAAATGAGCCAGATGGCATGGTTCTTGTCCTCCTCTATGGAGCATCCCACAGACCCCTGCGTTCCGTTTAGTTCGTTGACCGAAAGCAGCTGGTCGTTCACCGTATCATACATAATGATACCTGCTGGTGAAGCCATCCAGATAATACCTCGACTATCCATCATAGCATAATTAGTGGAAGGACTGGGGAAGAGTGCTCCCGCGCGTGTACCTTTAATATTACGCATGGCATGGGTACGGGTATTGAAGATAGTGAGATTCTGAGAATGACCCACAAGCACATCATCGCCCTTCAGTCTAAAGAAAGACCCCATATAGTTGGAAGGCAGTTTACTGTTACCTGTGTCATAGGTTATCATTTTGTCGGTCTTCGTATCCATCACCTGAAAACCGCCACCCAAGGTTCCTATCATCAGTCGGTGCTGAGCATCTTCTGCCATGCACCAGACACTATTGTTAGCCAAATCACTTGTGCCCACCTGATAGGCTTTCCACTGACCATCACGATATCTTACCATACCTCCGTTGAAGGTACCGAAGTACATAGTGCCATCACTCATGGTTACGCTGCTCACCACGATTTCCGACTTCAGTCCTGTGGTGCTTCCTGTGTAGCGTACTGTTTGTTTGGTCACAGGATTATAGCTCAAGATACCAGCATCATTGGTTCCACACCACAAATTTCCTTTGGCATCCTGCGTGATGGTACACACATCACCTAATGGAATGGTAGTAAATCGGGTGAACGAAGGTGAGAAATAAGCCACACCATTCTTATAAGAACCCAACCACACTGCGTCGCCCCTGTCGACAAAGATACGTTGCAATGAGTTGTCGGGCAACGAGTTCTGCTTGTAACCATCTTTGAGATACTGACGGCAAGTCTTGCGACGATAGTCGACAACCACCAATCCGTCATGGTCGGTAGCCATCCATAGTCTACCATCAGATGTACTTGCCATGTCGCGTATCAAGAATGAAGAAGACACGCTTCCTGTAATTCCCTGCGACTTAAAAAACTCCCCCACTCCGCAAATCCATTTCTTCAGATTCACAGAATAGATATAGGTTTTTCCTTCCACCAACACCCAGTAGTTATTACGGCTGTCTACATAAGTGTACAATCCGTCCTCCTTGTTCTTCTTGTAAGAAGCCAGGGCATTATTGGTCCAAAGTATGCGATGACGCTTGCCATCTACACGACTGATGGAACCATTACCAAAAGACAAGATTACAGTTCCTTTGTGATCAGTGAAATCAGTTATCCAGTCGTTTTCGAGGGTATTGGCGCTGGCAGACTGGCCTTTCTTGGGATAAGGGAAGAGATAGGGTTTCAAGGTCTTGCCATCCACAAAATAACATCCCTTACCATAGATGGTTATCCAAAGATTCTTTTGTTTATCGATAAAGACTTTATCTATTCCACCCGAGATGCCCACTTGCTTTTCAAGCCATTCCTCAGGTTTACGGTCAAACTGTTCCTGCTCATACTGATAAATACAATACCCCATATCTGTATGAATCCACAGGTTGCCCACAGCATCTTGCTGTATTTCATCCACCGAGTTGTTGGGAAATGAGGTAGAACTAATGTTGTTGTTCAAGAACATCTTAACACGGAATCCGTCATAGCGAGCGAGTCCTGCCTGTGTTCCAAACCACACATATCCCTTATTGTCCTTGAGGATGGCATTGATATGACTATTGCTCAGTCCGTCTCGGTTGGTGAGACGACTAAACTCAACATCTGCCTCCGAAGCCCTTGCTGTCAAGGAAACCAGACAGAGAACCAGGACATAAAATACTTGTATTAGTAGTGTTTTGAATGTAGTTTTGTTATCATGCATCATCATTTCTTTACTTAGTGTTGTTTTTTTAGGTTTATTCGGTAGTGAGTGTTTTATAGTTTCTCCGAACTTTCACGTATTTTGAGAATCATGGGGACAACCTCCTTGTATATTTTATTATCTCCATTAATGCTTCGCATGAGCAGTTCACAGGCTTTCTCGCCTTGTTCGTGAGCCTTGTCCATAATAGCAGTAAGGCGTGGCGTGACAAAGGCAGCAGCATCACCATCGGTGAAACCTATGATAGCCACATCTTCTGGTATTCGCAATCCCTTCGACTTGATGGCATCAAAGGCTGCATAAGTAATAATATCATTAAAGGCGAGGATGGCATCGGGAGGATTGGCGCTTTCGAGTAGGCGCAACGTATTATTGCGTGCCACTTCAAAGTCGATTTTATCACACACCACGAGGTCGCGATCTATGGTGATGCGATTTTCGCGCAGTGCTTCCAAATAGCCGTGCTTACGACGTCGCACCATATCGAGATTGTTAGGTCCGCCAATGAAGGCTATTCGCTTAGAGCCCGACTCTATCATGTGATGTGTGGCCTCCTGTGCTGCCACATCTCCATTAGCCACCACTTGCGAGAACTTATTCTCCAGACAGCATCTGGCAAAGAAAACCAGTGGTATTCCCATATCATGCAACTGCTCGAAGTGGGAATAGTCTACGGTGTCTTGCGCCAAACAAGCAATGATACCTTCGACGTGCATATTCAAAAAATTGTCGAGGGCTCGTTCCTCTCGAGTATGGTCCTCGTGACTGTTGGCACTAATCACAGAATAACCTTGCTTAGAAGCATAGTCTTCTATACCATCCAGCACTGCAGCATAATAATGGGTTACCAAATTAGGGACAATGACTCCTATCACCCTTGGCGCTTCTTTACGCAAACTTTGCGCAAAAGGATTAGGGCGATAGTTCAATTGCTTGGCAAGATCTTTCACCTTTTTGGTCATTTCCTCTCCCACTTCATGACTGTTTCGCAAGGCACGCGACACAGTGGCAATGCTTACGCCCAAATGGTCTGCAAGGTCTTTAAGTGATGTTCTGCGTTGCTTCATTATACGGTAAATAAAGTTATTGAGTCCTTTTTATATATTCTCCAGAATAAACTAATATATTCAAGTTTCGCTAATTCAGAAGTTAAAGAAGTTAAAGGAGTTATCGCTCCCTACGGTCGCTGAGGAGTTAAGACAATAGTCTTTTTGGCGTAGCTTTTAAGCAGCAAGACAGACGTCTTAACTCCTTTAACTTCTGAACTTTCGAAAGTTGAGTAATATATTTCTCACTGGAATCTTCTGCAAAGATTTCGCAAATCGAATGTAGAACGCCAAGCTTGCTTGAGCGTTTTGCTGAGATGCAGCTAATCTTCTGCAAAGATGATGCAAACGAGGGCAGAACATCAAACTTGTTTGAATGTAATGCCGAGTGCAGCTAATCTTCTGCAAAGGTACATTATTTTTTTATGAATCGAAAACGTTTACGTGCATTTTTTTCATGAAAATATATCAAGGTATTACTTTTTCTTGTAATTTTGCACCCAGAAAAGTAATGAATAGTTGATAATAAGTTAGTTAGAAAATTTGGAGCTTAGTCATGTCGTGAGACATTTCTAAGCTTTTTTTTGTGTCTTTATCTAAAGGCACAGATGCTTGGGGTCAGCGGATTTTTACGGTTGGTAATACTATATAAT
>UMGV01044987.1_pt1 | contig 32345 bp, 24 predicted proteins | sample 1965361 | NCBI WGS metagenome assembly UMGV01 (sample SAMEA4836081, study PRJEB28245) | human gut metagenome | biome: gut microbiome; material: fecal sample | place: Denmark | collected 2008
TCGAATCCATGTAGGGGTCGGCGACTCGACGACCCTATGCCACCGACGGCGGCACGGCAACAATCAGCAATATTTTACATGGTCCCATTGCAGCAGTGTTATGCCGATTGCCCGTTCGCAACTATAGTGTATGTGCATTTGTTCTGACTCCGTCAGCAGCGGTGCGTCGAGTCGCCGCACCCTACAAAGCACCTGCTAAAAAGAAAGCTTTTTCATTCAAATCTTTCTTCTATATGTTCAGCTCCCCGCAGAAAATTTTGCAGGGAGCTGAATTTTATTTTTGTTATTCCTCTATCTTTATTCCCTTATCCTTGAACAAATTTTTCAGGCGTTCAGTCGACGATGAGCTGAGTGCGGTCTTCGAGAGTATGAACGCGCTGTCTGCGGCGATATAGATATAAAAAGCGTGCTTCGTGATGCAGACTTTCTGTATCTTTGAATACGGTATGATGCGCTTTATGCTCTTTTCGCCGTGTTCGATGAGTTCCAGCTTATCCTCGTAGAAATCAAACTCCTGCTCGGCGAAGAACGACTTGTCGAGCTTTTTGAACGCCCTGTATGGCGCTAAATATTGGATATAGACATACGCCGCCGCACAGAGCACGAGGACGGCACTCACGACATAGAGAAATATGTTGCCGCCGACCTTCACAAAGCTCACTATAACGGCCGCGGCGCAGGCAAGCAGAAGCCAGCCGGTCGCGCCCGAAAAGCGGGTCTTTCTGCGCTTGCTGTCCGTGTAGTGGACATATTTAAGATACGAGTCAAATGTATTTTTGCAGTTTGCAGTAACTATAAGCATATGTTTCTCCGTTTTCAGTCCATGCCGAGCGCGTGCTCAAGATTTTTTCCGAGTATTCCCTCTTTTGCCTCTTCGGAGATGTCGAGGGAGATTATTCTGTTTATCAGCGCTTTTGCGTAGTCAGCTTTTTTATACGGGAAGTCGAGCCCGAATATCGCGCAGTCATCATCCCCCTGATGAATGAGCGTTAGCAGTTCATCGTCAGAGAGAGTCCAATAATCCGGCAGACCGTTGTCGTCGGGCATAATGCTCGTCAAGCCCGCGTATACGCGCCTCGGATCGCTCGCACGGTGATGGTTGTTGCAGATAACAGCCAGCGCCTCGCGGAAAAAGTGATACCCGCCGACATGCTCCATACTGAATTTAAGGCGCGGGAAGTTCCACGCGACTTCGTCAAAGAGCAGCGGCTGATAGTCCGCGATACGGTGCCAGTGCAGTCCCGTATGAAACGACAGAAAAAGCCCGCGCTCCTGGGCGGCAGAATAGACCTCGCACGCTTTGTCGCCCATAATATTGAACTCCTGATATGCCGGGTGGAGCTTTATGCCCCTGAAGCCGAGATCGGCTATTCTGTTGACCTGCCCCGTGATATCGCCGGAATCAAAATCTATAGTTCCGAAGCCGACGAGAGAGTTGTCATTCTTTATTGCGCCCGCGAGCCAGCTTATGCAGTCGCCGGGCATGTTATATTCTTTATACTGCGATGGGAACGGCGCGAAGCAGACCGCCCGCTCTATATAACACTCATCCATGAGCTTTTTGAGCGAATCTATCCCGCAGCCCGGTCTCGCTTCCTCCGGGAAAACATGGGCGTGGTTCGCAAATATATGATAATCCTTCATATTTTCTCCTTTGATTTAGGTCGAAGCCGACGAAGCGGTATTCGCCGCCGCCATGGCAGTGTCTATAGCGAGGACTATGCCGAGCGATATCAGCTCATATTTCGGGTCGAGGATATCGAGCTCGTAGCTGTCGCCCCAGGTGAACCACTCCTTGTGGATGTTCATGATGTTCCTGTCGCCGTCATAGAGCGAATATTCATGCGCCCAGAAATCGCCCTCTACACTGAGCGAGGTGTTTTCGAGCGAATATTTCGGGCGGAAGAAAGAGAAATCCTTGACTATCTCCGCTATCTCTTCGCCGCCTATCTCGAGGATAAAATGCGGCAGAAAAGTCATCAGCCGGCGGTATATCTGCCCTATCTCCCCGCCTTGCGCGTCCATAATATGCAGCCTGCCGCGCAGGGAGAAGAACTCGCCCTCGACAAAATATCTGTCGTTTCCCGACTCGTCCTTCACTGTAAATTTTGAAGTCAGCGAAAAGACCTTCTGCTTGATATAGAGCTTCATTTTATCCTCCCCTTTCCGCTTTTCAGTATATCATAAACCTCATGTCTTTACAACCGCGGCGGCGGGTTTGCGACTAAAATAAATAATTTTTGACCGAAAAAACCTTCAACGATTGTAACAATGCAAAAAATTCAAAAACCTTGTCCCAAGTAATTGATACGCTTGTATTTTTTTGATATAATAGCTCTGTACGGGATACACAAAACGAAAGGAGACTACGTGTATGAATTATACTCAAGAAGTAGAGAATATGTGTATTGTCAAAAAGGGTCCGAACCACGGTCCTGCTCCCATCCCCGAAGAGGGCAAATGGGTCAAGGCTTATGAGATAAAGGACATCTCCGGTTTCACCCACGGTGTGGGCTGGTGTGCTCCCCAGCAGGGCGCATGTAAGCTCTCGCTCAACATCAAGGACGGCATCATCGAGGAAGCTCTCGTTGAGACCATCGGCTGCTCGGGCATGACCCATTCCGCAGCTATGGCAAGTGAGATTCTCCCCGGCAAGACCATTCTTGAGGCTCTGAACACCGACCTCGTCTGCGACGCTATCAACACCGCTATGCGCGAGCTGTTCCTCCAGATAGTCTACGGCCGCTCCCAGTCCGCTTTCTCGGACGACGGACTTAACGTCGGCGCAGGCCTCGAGGATCTCGGCAAGGGACTTCGTTCGCAGGTCGGCACAATGTACGGCACAAGATACAAAGGCGTCCGCTATCTCGAGATGGCTGAGGGCTATGTCACCAGAATGGCTCTCGACGAGGACGATCAGGTTATAGGCTACGAGTTCGTGTCCCTGGGCAAGATGACCGACTTCATCAAGAAGGGCGACGACGCTCAGACCGCATACGACAAGTCGGTAGGCACCTACGGCAGATTCGCCGAGGCCGCCAAGTATATCGACCCGCGCAAAGAGTAAGGAGGATACGGACAATGGCATTATTTGAAAACTATGAGAGAAGAGTTGACAAGATCAACTCCGTTCTCGCTCAGTACGGCATTTCCTCCATCGAGGAGTGCAAAGATATAACTCTTGCAAAGGGCATCGACTGCGACAAGATCGTCAGAGGTACCCAGCCCATCTGCTTTGAAAACGCTATCTGGGCATACACAGTCGGCTGCGCTATCGCTATAAAGAGTGGCGCTGTCAAGGCTGCCGACGCTGCTGCCGCAATCGGCATCGGTCTTCAGTCTTTCTGCATACCCGGCTCCGTCGCCGAAAACCGCAAGGTCGGTCTCGGCCACGGCAACCTCGGCAAGATGCTCCTCTCCGAGGAGACAGAGTGCTTCTGCTTCCTCGCAGGTCACGAGAGCTTCGCCGCCGCTGAGGGCGCTATCAAAATAGCCCTCAACGCAAACAAGGTCAGAACCAAGCCCCTGAGAGTTATCCTCAACGGCCTCGGCAAGGACGCCGCGATGATAATCTCCCGCATCAACGGCTTCACATACTGCAAGACGGAGTTCGATCCCTACACCGAGACCGTCACCGTCACCGAGCAGAAGGCTTATTCCAACGGTCCGAGAGCGGACGTCAAGTGCTACGGCGCAGACAACGTTCCCGAGGGCGTGGCTATCATGAAGCTTGAGAACGTCGGCGTTTCCATCACCGGAAACTCCACCAACCCGACCCGCTTCCAGCATCCGGTCGCAGGCACCTACAAGAAGTGGTGCGTCGAGAACGGCGTCAACTACTTCTCCGTCGCTTCCGGCGGCGGCACAGGCCGTACCCTGCATCCCGACAACATGGCGGCAGGTCCCTCCAGCTACGGCATGACCGACACCATGGGCCGTATGCATTCCGACGCCCAGTTCGCAGGTTCTTCCTCCGTCCCGGCGCATGTCGAAATGATGGGCCTTATCGGCATGGGCAACAACCCGATGGTCGGCGCGACCGTCGCCTGCGCTGTTGCAGTCGAAGAGGCTATGAAATAATCGGACAACCGATAAAATACAAAAAGGGAGACATTCGAAAGAGTGTCTCCTTTTTTATTGCGCGAATATTTATAAGGCGGCGGATATTATTCGCCTGCGAAATTTATACTATACCGGCACGCATCCTGCAAAGCATATCTTGAACGCCGGCTCCCCTTGCAGGGGCGCCTGATAGATTCCGACGAAAAATTCAATTCACTTCTCCCTACCAGATACCGAAAAAAATTCCCTCTCCGGAAGCTCGTCCGAAGAGGGAATACATTATATATATCTTACTTGTTTACTGCGCCGCAGCACTTCTTGTATTTCTTGCCGCTGCCGCAGGGGCAGGGGTCGTTCGGGCCGATCTTTGCGCCCTTGCGGACGGTGCGACCCTTTTCGCTGCCGTCGGATGCGCCGCTGGTCGAGGTTATCTCGGCGACCTGCTTGCGCTTGGTATCCTCCTCGTTCTTGGGCATGATGGTCATCATCAGGCGGACGGTATCCTCGCGGATAGACATGGTCATCTCGTCGAAGATATCGTAGCTCTCCTGTCTGAACGCAACAACGGGATCCTGCTGACCGTAGGAGCGGAGTCCTATGCCGCGCTTGAGCTCTTCCATGGCGTCGATGTGATCCATCCACTTGCTGTCGACCATCTTGAGCAGAACCATGCGCTCGAGCGCTCTCATTATCGGCACGCCGTTTTCGTCAACGCCCATGAGCTCTTCACGCTCGTCATAAATCTTGTGTCCGCGCTCAATGAGCTCTTCCTTTGCGTCCTCGCGGTCAAAGCCGTCCGCGAAGTCCTCGGGCGAGGTCAGCCAGCCGAGGAACTTCTCACGCAGTCCGGCTATGTTCCAGTCGGAGTGGGAGAGCGCCTTCGGGCAGTAGAAATCGATGGATTCCGTTATGCACTCGTCGAGCATCTTGAGTATAACGGGCTTGAGGTTCTCGCCATCGAGCACCTGGTCGCGCTGCTTGTAGATAAGCTCACGCTGGCGGTTCATGACATCGTCGAAGCTCAGGACGCTCTTACGCACCGAGAAGTTGCGCGACTCGACGCGCTTCTGCGAGCTCTCGATAACATTCGAGATCATCTTCGACTCTATCGGCATATCCTCGGGGGTTCTGAGCGTGTTCATTATAGTTGTCACGCGCTCGCCGCCGAACAGGCGCATCAGATCATCCTCAAGCGACAGGTAGAAGCGGCTAACACCGGGGTCGCCCTGACGGCCGGAACGTCCGCGCAGCTGGTTGTCGATACGGCGGGACTCGTGGCGCTCTGTGCCTATGATGCAGAGGCCGCCCGCCTGTCTTACCTGCTCCGCCTCGCCGGAGATTTCATTCTTATATTTCTTCTCGAGAGCCTGGAATTCCTCTCTCGCGCTGATTATATCCTCGTTGTCCGTGTCGCCGAAGCCGGTCGATTCGGCTATAAGCTCTTCGCTGTAGCCCTTGCGGCGCATCTCGGACTTCGCAAGGAACTCTGCGTTACCGCCGAGCATGATATCGGTTCCGCGTCCTGCCATGTTCGTGGCTATCGTGACCGCGCCGAGCTTACCTGCCTGCGCGACGATCTCCGCTTCCTTTTCATGGTACTTGGCGTTGAGCACTTCATGTTTGATGCCGCGCTTTTTGAGGAGCTTACTGAGCGTCTCGGACTTCTCTATGGATATCGTACCGACAAGCACGGGCTGACCCTTTTCGTGGCGCTCAACAATGTCGTCGATGACTGCGTTGAACTTCGCGGGCTCGGTCTTGTAGACGAGGTCGTCCATGTCCTTTCTTATCATCGGCTTGTTCGTCGGGATCTCCACGACATCAAGCGAATATATCTCCTGGAACTCCTCGCTCTCGGTCATTGCGGTACCGGTCATACCGGAGAGCTTGTCATAGAGTCTGAAGTAGTTCTGGAATGTAATGGTCGCGAGCGTCTTGCTCTCGTGCTCGACGTTTACGCCCTCTTTTGCTTCGATAGCCTGGTGCAGACCCTCGTTGTAGCGTCTGCCGAGCATGATGCGTCCGGTGAACTCGTCAACTATGAGCACCTGACCGTCCTTCACGACGTAGTCGACATCGCGGCGCATGACGCCTATAGCCTTTATCGCCTGGTTGATGTGGTGCTGTATGGTCATGTTCGCGGGATCCATGAGGTTGTCGAGATTGAAATACTTCTCTGCCTTTGCGATACCCTTTTGAGTCAGCACGGCGGTTCTCGCCTTTTCGTCGACGATGACATCGCAGTTTTCGCTGACCTGGTCGGCGGTGTCTTCGAGTCTCGAAGAGGAGCGAAGCTCTTTTATGCGCTCGAAATTGAGCGTGCGGGCAAAAGCGTTCGCCTGCTTGTAGAGATCAGTCGAGCGGTCGCCGCGGCCGGATATAATGAGCGGCGTTCTCGCCTCATCGATAAGTATCGAGTCGACCTCGTCGACTATCGCGAACGAGTGACCACGCTGAACCTTGAGCTCCTTGTATGGCACCATGTTGTCACGCAGATAGTCGAAGCCCATCTCGTTGTTAGTGCCGTAGGTTATGTCGGCGGCATATGCCTCGCGGCGCTCGTCGTTGTTCTTCTCATGGATTATCAGACCGACCTTGAGCCCGAGGAAGCGGTAAACCTTGCCCATCCACTCGCTGTCGCGGCGTGCGAGGTAGTCGTTGACCGTGACGATGTGGACCCCTTTGCCGGAGAGCGCGTTGAGATAAGCGGGGAGCGTTGCGACGAGCGTTTTGCCCTCGCCGGTCTTCATCTCCGCGATGCGTCCCTGATGCAGAACGATACCGCCGAGAATCTGCACGGGGAAGTGCTTCATCCCGAGCACACGCCACGAAGCCTCGCGGCAGGCGGCGAATGCCTCGGGCAGGATATCGTCAAGGGTCTCGCCGTTGGCGAGGCGCTCCTTGAAATAAGGGGTTTTTGCCTTTAGCTCCTCGTCGGTGAGTTTTGAATATTCCTCGTCAAGCGCGAGCACCTTGTCCTTTATCGGCGTGATACGCTTGATTTCTCTCGAAGAGTAGTCTCCGAAAATTTTCTTTAAAAGACCCATAGAAAGTCACCTCAAAAATTTCTTCTTGCCTTAACGGCTTGGATATGTTAATATCGGGTTGATATATTATGCTATTATAAGGGAAACGGAGCGGTGAAAAATGCCTAAAAGAAGCGATTATATCTCGTGGGACGAGTATTTTATGGGGATCGCGATGCTCTCGGCTTGCAGGAGCAAGGATCCGAACACCCAGGTGGGCGCCTGCATCGTAAACGACAGAAACAGGATAATGTCCGTCGGTTATAACGGCTTCCCCTCCGGCTGCGACGATGACGAGTTCCCGTGGGAGCGCGAGGGCAGCGCGTTTAACACAAAATACGCCTATGTCTGCCACGCTGAGCTGAACGCCATACTCAACGCCAGCGGCGACCTGCGCGGATGCAAGGTCTATGTCGCGCTCTTCCCCTGCAACGAATGCGCCAAGGCGATAATCCAGAGCGGGATAAAAGAGGTAATTTATATCAGCGACAAGTACCGCAACACCGACAGCGTGCGCGCATCGAAAAGAATGTTCGACGCCGCGGGAGTGAAATACACGAAGCTCGAGATGAAGCGCGACAAGCTTGTTATCGACTTCAGCGAAAACTCAATATAAAATCAAGCTTTCCTGCGTCGCCTTTTCGGCGGCGCTTTTTTATATATCGACAGTCAGCTCGACCGGACAATGGTCGGAGCCGAATATCTCCTGATGTATTTTCGCGCCGGTAAGCCGGCTGTTGAGCCGCTCGGAGCAGAGGAAATAGTCGATGCGCCAGCCCGTGTTCCGCTCGCGCGATTTGAAGCGGTAGCTCCACCAGCTGTACTGCCCCTCGGCGTCGGGATAGAAATATCTGAATGTATCAGTAAAGCCCGCGGAGAGCAGTTCGGTCATCTTGCTTCTCTCTTCGTCCGTGAAGCCGGGGTTCTTGCGGTTCGTCTTGGGGTTCTTTAAATCTATCTCGTTGTGCGCAACGTTCATATCGCCGCAGACTATTACGGGCTTGTCCCTGTCGAGCGAGAGAAGATAGTCCCTGAACGCATCCTCCCATGTCATTCTGTAGTCGAGCCGTGCGAGCCCGTCCTGCGAATTGGGGGTATAGACGCAGACGAAATAGAATTTTTCAAATCCGAGCGTTATCACGCGCCCCTCGCGGTCGTGCTCGGGAATGCCGATGCCGTATGACACGCTCAGAGGCTCTTCGCGCGAAAAGACCGCCGTGCCGGAATAGCCCTTTTTCTCGGCGTAGTTCCAGTAGCTGTGATAGCCCTCGGGTGCAAAGTCGACCTGCCCCGCCTGAACCTTCGTCTCCTGCAGGCAGAGGATATCGGCATCAAGCGCCGCAAAAGCCTCGGAAAAGCCCTTGCCGATGCACGCTCTTATTCCGTTGACATTCCATGAGATGAGCTTTTTCTCCGCCATGCCTCAGACTCCTTTCGGGGTGTATCTTATGCGCCGGAGCACATATACCTTGATATTATATCATAACTTTCGGCGAATTTCCATAACTTTATAAAAGCGAATGTAAACAATCTATTACTAAAAGGCAGTCTGTGATGTTATCTTGCATAAAAACACGGCGTTATTAATTTTGTTTTTATCAAAATTTACTTGACATTATTAGTTAATTAGTGTAAATTTATAGTGCGCTGTGTTGCCTTGTAAAGTGCAGCACAAAAAACGGGCGGAAATACCCGAAAATATTTTATGAAAGGTTTTTGACATGAAAAAGAATCTTCTGAAGATCGCTTCCCTGCTTCTTGTCCTCGCGATGATATTCTCGTTCGCGGCGTGCAAGAGCGACAAGGACAACGGCGATTCCACAGCCCCCTCCGAAAGCTCCGCAGACGCGAACAACACCGTCTCCGACGAGAGCACCCCCGCAGAGGCCTCAAGTGAGGACGCTTCTGCCGAGTCCACCGAAATTGAGACCGTTACCGACGCTTCCGGCAAGGTCATCGAGACCAAGCCCGCCGACAGCGGCAAGGCTCCCGTAGTCACCTCGAAGGGCAACAAGGCTCCCTCGAGCACCGCGGATATCCTCAACTATTACAATGCCGCCACAAAGGCAGCCGTCTCCGGCAAGGTCGGCTTCACAAAGCACAGAGAGACCAAGAACGAGAAGATCGAGGCAAACGCTGTTGTCAAGCAGTTCAAGAGCCTTATCTACAAGTTCATGGGCATCGGTGCCGAGAACGCATACAAAGAGACCGTCACCAAGGGTCAGTGGGATACCGACACAAACAAGTATTTTCTCAGAGCTTCGACCCTCGGCACCGGCGACGTCACCGCAGCTTCCTGCAAGCAGAGCGGCTCGAACTACATAATCACCATCAACATCAAGAACGGCAACTCCTATGCAACCAAGGGCACCGCGACCTGCAACGCTCCCCTCGACAAGAGCGGAATCTGCGTCGGCGACAAGGACAAGGGTTACTATGACCACAAGAGAGCCAGCTGCATCTATGACGCCATCGACGAAGTTTACGGCGGCGCAAAGGTCACCGAGAGCTACTCTGGCGCAGTCGTTACCGCAACCATCGACGCCGCTACCGGTCATTTCGTCAAGCTCGATGTCAAGTTTGATATCACCGTCAACATCGACATCGGTATCGGCAAGCCCACCGCTACCGGAACATCGTATGTAAGCTATTCCAGCTTCAAATATTGATTTTCCAAGGGGATAGAAAACAATGAATAAGAACCTTAAGAGAATCGCGGCTCTTCTGCTCGCGATCGCCATGATTGCAAGCTTCGCGGCGTGCAAGAACGACAAGAATAACAACGACACAACTGCCGCCGGCGACGTTGCCATAAACGGCGACGCTATTGCAGACGATCTGCTTCCCGAGGCCTCCTCGGAAGCAGCCTCCGACGACACCGCGGTCGAGACCGAGATAGTGACCGACAAAGAGGGTCACACCGTTATCGAGACCAAGGCTCCCGCCGACAATTCCGCAAAGCCCTCGAACGGCAAGCCCGAGAGCTATGCCGAGATCCTCGCCGCTTACAGAGACGTTCTCAATCTCGCAAAGAGCAGCAAGGTCGGCTATGAGAAGTCCGAGTGGCAGACCCTGCCCAAGGACAAGAGAAACTTTGACGGCTTTGTTATCAACGCGGCTCTTCCCGTTGCCGAGCTGTTCATGACCAGCGAAAAGGATGCCAAGGGCAAGAAGCACGAGAACAACCCGAAGGGCACCGACATGAAGTGGTTCCCGATTTATCAGCATCCCACAAAGGGCTGCACGCTGACCGATGTCAGCAAGATAAAGAGCGCAAAGTGCGAGGTTCTCTCGAACGGCAACTACAAGATAACGATAGTCCTCAAGGCGGATATCAACCCCGAGCCCTGCGATCCCAAGACGGGCGTTATCTCCAAGGGCTTCACCGGAACGATGTTCAGCCCCCTTGCAAAGGCCGATATCGACAACACCCTCCAGAACGACCCCAACGTCACGAAGGTCGTCAAGGATGTTGAGTATTCGCTCAAGTACTATGACTGCACCGCAGTGCTCACCTACAACCCCAAGACCAATCATATGGTAGATCTCTATCAGTATATGCACGTCCTTATCACCGGCTCCGGCAAGGTGCTCGGCAGCAAGTTTAACGGCAGCGCGGTTCTCGACAACTATCTTGAGATAACCAACGTCAAGTATTAATCGAATAGCAAAATAGAAAAGGCGCGGTTCACAGCTTATGTGAGCCGTGTCTTTTTATATAACTCCGCTTTTTCGGATTTAACAACAAACTTGAAAAATTGCCCCGAATAGGGTATAATTAACTGACTTCAAAAAACTTGTGAGGTGCCTATGGACAGAGAAAACAGAAAATTTCTGAAAAAGCTTTCCGTATGTGTTGCCGTTCTGTTTGTTATAGTAACGGTCGTGAGCCTGTGCGTGATGAATTTCACGCCGATAAACAGACTTCTCGGGGGATACAAAGAGCAGCCGCTCGACCTCTCCCGCGCAGACGGAGCCAATATTACTTATAACGACGACGGCACGATAACCCTCGGCGAGGGCTATTCCGAGATAGAGTTTACCGGCATTGACGCGCGCGTTGGTTCTATAGGGTTCGATGTCGACTTCGGAGAGTCGGCAAACAGCGGCAAGGTCTATGTCGATTTCGCCGATTCAACGAGCTCATATTACCGCACGAATATCGCAAAGCTCACGCTCGAAAACGGGCTCGACAATGTCATGACCTGCAACTTCTCCGGCGAAGTGTCGCGCCTCAGACTCGAGATATCTCTCGACGACTATCACAGCGCAACGCTCAAGGGCATCACGCTCAATCAGTCGATAAGCGCGCTGCACATAGCGGAAATTATCATGACATATCTGCTCATAGCTGCTGCCGCCATAATTATCATCTATGCTATAGCGAATCCCGCCGGAGCGCGCAAGAAATTCTCCGACAACAGAGTCAACTGCACCCGCATCGCGGCAGTCATAACCGCCGCCGCAATGGTATTTTCGGTGTATCTCACATTCACAAATCTGCAAAAAGGCTGGTCGACCACGCACTACAGCTTCACTTCGCAGGAGGGCGACCAGATAACCAAAGAGCTCGTTGACGCGTTTGAGCATCATCAGGTGAACCTTCTCGAAGAGCCTGACGAAGATCTGCTCAAAATGGACAATCCCTATGAATACACAAGGCGTGATGCTGAAATAGGCGCGGGCAACTTTCTCTGGGATCACTGCCTGTATAACGGCAAATACTACTCATATTACGGCATCGGACCGGTCATCGCGCTGTTCCTGCCGTATCATCTGATAACCGGCTGCTATTTCCCGACCGGCTGGGCGACGCTGATGTTCGCGCTCGTCGGAATAATATTCTTGACGAAGATATATCTCGCGGTGATAGACAAAAAATTCCGCGATTTGCCGACAAACACGGTGCTCGCGGGATTGATAACCTTGCAGATGTCCTCGGGAATCATGTTCTCCGCGGCGCGTCCGCTGTTCTATGAGCTCGCCATCTCCGGCGGATTCATGTGTGTGACTATCGGCGCGTATCTGCTCATGACCTCGAATATTCTCTGGGACGGCAAAATTTCATATGTACGCCTCGGATTTGCCTCGTTCTTCCTCGGCTATGCCGTGCTCTGCCGCCCGACGCTCGCGGTCTATTGCATCGCCGCGCTGTTCTTCTTCGCGGGCGGACTCAAAAAGGCGCTCGGCGGACTCGAAAAGAAGCAGAAGACCCGCACATTCTTCAAATATGCGGCTGTCGCCCTCGTCCCGCTCGGCGTTATCGCCCTCGGGCAGATGGTATATAACTATCTGCGCTTCGACAATCCGCTCGACTTCGGCATTCAGTATTCGCTGACGATAAACGACTTCACTCATTCGGAGTTCCACTGGAAATATGTGCTCATCAATATGTATGCGTATCTTCTGAACATGCCGCACTTCACGCCCAAGACATTCACGCATCTTGCTTCCTCTGCGGAGCGCTTCGGGCTCAACGGCTATATGTTCTTCGACGACGCTGGCAAGAATCTTATATCTGTCGGAATCATATACCGCGCTCTGCCCATGTTCGCCTATCTTTTCTCGGGCAAGGCATTGCATCGCGTCGAGAAGAAAAAGCGCGTATTGCCTATCCTGCTTATCGGCGTGACCTGCATTCTCATGCCGCTCGCGATAATCTTCTCCTCGTGGGAGAGCGGCTATGCCGTGCGCTACAACGCGGACTTCTCATGGCAGATGGTCATCGGCGCGCTTGTCATCGCGTTCACGCTCTACAAGAGCATCAAGTCGGAGAGCACAAAGAAGCTCGTCGATTTGATATTCACGGTCTCGACTGTCGCGTGCATATATGTAAACATGGCTCAGCTGATCTCGTTCACGGGCGTTGAAGGCGCTTTCTGGATGAATCTCTGGAGATAAAATAAAACTAATCTGACCCTGTCTGTCATGCGGACGGGGTCAAAACACATGGTGATATTATTGATATAAAAGACGAGAGAATCAACGGCGGCAAGGCGTTCGACCGGGGCAGAGCGTGTTCGATCTCGGCATGGGCACGGGCGTTTTGCCGCCGCAACATGCACAGCTTCGGCGCAAAATGGACGGGGACGGACATATCCCCCGCACAGATAGAGCAGGCAAAGAAGCTCTCGCAGGGCATGGGCATCGGCTATTACGCGATGCCGTTTGAAGACAAGATTGCCGGCATGAGCGAGGATCTCGTGCTCAAATACAGCCCCGACTGGAGCGGCGCGGGCGAAACAATGCACCCGATAGAAATACCCGCCTGCTACAAAGAAAAGTTCGAGCTCGTGCATCACGAGGAGTGGAAGCTGAAGGTGCATTTCACGCGCGAGAGCTGGAACGGCAGGATGAAAGCCTGCCGCGGAATCGGCGCGTCGCTGACACCCGAGGAGACAGAAAACTGGGAGCGCGAGCATCTCCGAATGCTCAGAGAAAACGCACCCGAGGAGTTCGATGTTCTTCACTTCGCCGCCATGGCGGAGCTCAGGAAAAAAGACTGATAAAAAGCAATCCTACCCGAAATTTTCGTCGGGTAGGATTTTTGCGTTGTATTCCAACAAGAATCAGAAATGCCCAAAGCTCGTTATATACAAAAATCTCCTGTCCGGGAACAGCTCCCGGGCAGGAGATTCTGCTTTTTACTTCCAATTATCGCAACTCTGCCAATCACTCCAGCTCAAACGCACCGGTGTAGAGGCGATAGTATGTGCCCTTTTCGGCGATGAGCTTTTCATGGTTGCCGCGCTCGATTATTCTGCCATGGTCGAGCACCATTATGACATCGGAGTTCTGGACGGTCGAGAGGCGGTGCGCGATAACAAAGACCGTGCGCCCTTTCATCAGCTTATCCATGCCGCCCTGGACGAGAGCCTCGGTGCGCGTATCTATCGAAGATGTCGCCTCGTCGAGGATCATGACGGGCGGGTCGGAGACCGCCGCGCGGGCTATCGATATCAGCTGACGCTGACCCTGCGAAAGTCCGGAGCCGTCGCCCTTGAGTACGGTGTTGTAGCCGTCCGGGAGCATGCGGATGAAGCCGTCAGCATTTGCGAGCTTCGCCGCCGCGATGCACTGCTCGTCGGTCGCCTCGGGGTTGCCGTAGCGGATGTTCTCCATGACAGTGCCCGTGAACAGGTTGACATCCTGGAGCACGACTCCGAGACTGCGGCGCAAATCGGCTTTCTTTATCTTGTTGATATTTATTCCGTCATAGCGAATCTTGCCGTCCGCTATGTCATAGAAGCGGTTTATGAGGTTTGTTATCGTGGTCTTGCCCGCTCCGGTCGCGCCGACGAAAGCCACCTTCTGACCCGGCTCTGCGTAGAGCGTGATATCGTGAAGGACTTCCTTTTCGGGTGTGTAGCCGAAATCGACATGGTCGAGAACGACCTGACCCTCAAGCTTTGTATAAGTCAGAGTGCCGTCGCCGTGGGGATGCTTCCACGCCCACATTCCGGTGTGCTCCTTGACTTCGACTATCTCGCCGTTCTCTTCTTTCGCGTTTACGAGGGTAACATATCCGTCGTCGGGCTCGGGCTCTTCGTCCATAAATGTGAAGATTCGCTCGGCGCCCGCGAGGGCGTTGACAATCGAGTTGAACTGGTTCGACATCTGGGATATCGGGTTTATGAAGTTGCGCGAGAGCACGAGGAACGAGGCTATCATGCCGAGGGACAGCGTGTTGACGCCAGTCAGCCCGAAATTCTTCGTGCCGGCGATAGCCATATACGAGCCGATAACGGCGAGCAGGATATACAGAAAATATCCGAACGCGTTCGTCATGGGCATCATCGAAGTCGCGTGGCCGTTTGCGTTCGCGGCGTTGTGCTCCCATTCGGTGTTGCGCTGCTTCATTTCTTTCTTCGACTGCTCTTCGTGGCAGAAAACTTTTATGACCTTCTGACCGTTTATCATCTCTTCGATATATCCGTCAAGATCCGCAAGGGATCTCTGCTGGGCTACGAAATACTCGCCGCTCTTGCCGACAACTCTCTTGATTATCTGCATAATGAAGAACAGCGATACGCACACGACGAGCGTCAGACCGACGCTGATATAGAGCATGCAGCAGAATACCGCCGCGACGGTGAACGCCGAAGAAATCAGCTGACCCATCGACTGCGCGAGCATCTGGCGCAGGGTATCTGTATCGTTTGTATAGAGGCTCATCGTGTCGCCGTGGGTGTGTGAATCGAAATATCTTATCGGCAGGCGCTGCATCTTCTCGAACATCTCATCGCGTATGGTCTTAAGCGTTCCCTGCGCTATAGTGACCATGCGGCGGTTGTAGATAAGCGTCGAGAGCGTGCCGATGAGATAGATGACCGCCATGGTTATCAGCGCGCGAATGAAGCCGGAGAAGTCGGGTGATGACTGACCGACCATCGGGGTTATATAGTCGTCGATAAGCGTCTGGAGGAACATCGATGACGCCGCACCCGCAACTGCGCTGAGCAGGATGCAAATTGTGACAAGGACTATCGTGCCCTTATAATTTTTGAGATAAGAGAGCAGACGCTTGAGCGTTTTCTTGTCGAGCTTTCTGGGCTGCATTCCGGGTCCGCCGTGCATGGGCATAGGCTTACTCATCGTCGTTTCCTCCCTTCTGCTGGGATTCATAAACTTCGCGATAGATATCGCAGGATTTCAGCAGTTCGTCATGCGTGCCCTGCGCGATTATTCTGCCGTTGTCGAACACGAGTATTTTGTCCGCGTTCTGAACCGAGCTTATGCGCTGAGCTATAATTATCTTCGTCGTGTCGGGCATATACTGCGAAAGTCCCTTTTGAATCAGCGCGTCGGTGTGGGTATCGACGGCGCTTGTCGAGTCGTCGAGAATGAGCACCTTGGGATTCTTGAGCAGAGCGCGCGCTATGCACAGCCTCTGCTTCTGACCGCCGGAGACGTTCGTGCCGCCCTGTTCGATATAGGTGTTGTAGCCGTCGGGCATCGCGCTGACAAATTCATCCGCCTGAGCGAGCTCGCAGGCGTGCTTTATTTCATCATCGGTCGCGTTCTCGTTGCCCCAGCGCAGGTTCTCGGATATCGTGCCGGAGAACAGCTCGTTCTTCTGGAGCACCATTGCGACCGAGTTTCTCAGTGTATCGAGATCGTAGCTTCTGACATCCACGCCGCCGAGCATCACTTCACCGCCCGTTACATCGTAAAGGCGCGGTATGAGCTGGACGAACGAAGACTTCGACGAACCCGTGCCGCCGATTATGCCGACCGTCTCGCCGGAGGCTATATGCACGTTGACATTGTCGAGCACCTTGGTGTCCGCCTTTGAAGCATAGGCAAAATTGACATTTTTATAATCTATCTCGCCGTCTTTGACTTCGAGAACGGGGTTCGCGGGGTTCGAGATATCGGTCTTTTCGTTGAGTATCTCAGCTATACGCTGAGCGGAAGAGCTCGCGATTATCATCATGGCAAAGACCATGGAGAGCATCATGAGGCTCATGAGTATCTGCATGGCGTAGGTGAACAGCGCGGTGAGCGAGCCGGTGGTCAGACCGAGTGCTGCGTTGTTGCCGCTGGCGATGACCGCCTTTGCGCCGAGCCATGAGATGAGTATCATGCAGGTATACATACAGACCTGCATAATAGGCGAGTTGAGCGCAATAAGGCGCTCCGCTTTTGCGAAGTCTTTGTATATCTTCTCGGATATCTTCTCGAACTTGCTTATCTCGTGATCCTCCTGATTGAAGGACTTGACGACTCTTATGCCGCGCACATTCTCCTGAACGACGTTGTTGAGCTCATCGTAGGTGTGGAAAACGCGCTTGAACACGGGGTGCACCTTGATGATTATCAGCACGAGCAGAGCCGCGAGGATAGGTATAATCGCAATGAACATAAGCGAAATCTGGCTGTCGATTCTGAACGAGACTATCATGGCGAAAATCAGCATAACCGGTCCGCGTATCGCTATTCTTATGAGCATCTGATAGGCGTTCTGAATATTTGTGACATCCGTCGTCAGTCTCGTAACTATCGACGCGGTCGAGAATTTGTCGATGTTCGAGAATGCGAAGGTCTGAACATTATCATACATATCGCTGCGCAGATTCGCGCCGAACCCGGCGGACGCGCGCGAGCCGAGGAACGCCGCAAGCATTCCCGTCACCATCTGGAACACCGCGAGGAATAGCAGCGCAAGACCGTATTTCCAGACCATGGACATCACGCCGCCCTCGATGCCGTTGTCGATAAGACCCGACATACAAAGCGGGATAACTATCTCGAACACGACTTCAAACGTGGAGAAAAAGATAGTCGCCCATGATACTTTTTTGTATTGGCGCATGCTCTTCAACAAAGTTTTTATCATATTCTCACTCCCTCTTTTCTTTCTTTGCTCCACTTTCCGGTTTGCAGCCGGGGCTGCTGTCAATATCAAGGTTATCGCATATCCTTATGAGATATCCGCGGAGCTGTTCGACTTCTTCTTCGCTGAACGATCTGAGCATCGCCCGCTCGCCGTTGTCGATAGAACGGCGTATCTCGAGATTGATGTCTTTCGCCTTATCGGTCAGCCGCACGACCTTGTTTCTCTTGTCCGACGGGTCGGTACAGGTGCTGAGAAAGCCGCTCTGCTTCATGCGTGTGACTATGCCGACAATCGTCGGGTGCGAGACATGGGCGTAGTCTTCAATCTCTTTCTGGGTTGTCTGACCTCCGCGCTCGGCGAGAAATCTTATGATCCGCGACTGCGCAAAAGTCAGCCCGTGCTTGCCGAGTCCTGCATCGACGTTCGACTTCAAACGGTTATCTATACGCTTGAAAAAATATCCGATATGCTCCATAGCGATCTCCTTTCCGCAAAACTGTTTTAAGCAATATTAAGTGTAGCACGCTACACATTATACATATATGTGCGCCGATTGTCAACAATATATTTGTAAACAATTTGTGACCTCGGCGCTGAAGATTTTTATGTTCTGTTTTCGTTGAGATTAAAGACGGTGCGTATAAGCTCGGACGCCGCGCGGATGCCGTGCTCGTCCGGGTTCATGAGCAATAATCTTGATGTTCCGCCGATGCAGAAGATTATTTTTTCTTTGCGCTCCGGCTCGTCGTCGTCATGCAGATAGATTCTGAAAAGAGCCTCCTCTGCGTCGTTGAGCAGTGAGGTCACATCGTCGCCGTAGAGCGCGCGGATGAGCCTCTCTTCGCGCGATATCGCGCCGACCAGCTCTGAAACAAAGGCGTATGTATCGCTGAACGCCATCTGGGCGCAGTCGCAGCGACCGAGGATATCGGCGACAGTCTCACGGCAGATGTGCCGATGCAGGCTCTCCATGGTGTCATAGTGGGAATAGAATGTCGTTTTGTTTATCAGCGCCTCCCGGCACAGGTCGCTGACCTTGACGGGCGACGGATCGCGCAGGCGCATATCGACATATGTATGCACTATCAGCCGCTCCGTTTTGATATATCTCAGATCATTTTTATTCACCATTTAAACGCCTCTTTTTATATTTAGTCGTTTATCTTACCAATTTGTAAAACAGTTCCTTGATTAGACAACTTTAGTTGTTTATAATGTTAGCATATACTAAAAAATATTACAAGGGGGAGTATGCCGAATGAACAGAAAAGACCGCACCGTCTATATTATGCTCACCGACTATCCGGATAAGGTCTCGCGAACTATAAAAAGAATAGGGCTTTGGGAATACTCCCACATGTCGATAAGCACGGATGAACACTACCCGAAATTTTTCAGCTTCACGGGCAAGCGTGGATTCATGACCGAGGACTTCGACCTCCACCCGACTTACAAAGGCACGGATGTCCCCTGCGCGCTGTTCGCTCTGCCCGTAACGGAAGCGGAGCTTCGCAATGTAGAGCGCATCATAAAGCACATGACCTCGAACGCCGACGAATATAAGTACAGCTACATCGGGCTCGCCCTGCTCTATCTGCGGATAATCCCGAAGCAGCGCGGGCGCGACACCTGCGTCGGCTTCGTCTCGCGCACGATAAGGGAACAGACCTCGCTCTCCGCAGGGCGCAGGAAAAAATTTTGCAGCCCGAACGACATAAAGGCGTTTTTTATCAACCAGCTCGTCTTTGAGGGACCGCTGAGAGTGCTGCTGCAAAAGGGCAAGGCGTAAATTAAAATATCAATCCGCCGTCGGTTCGTGCCGTGCGGCGGTTTATTTTCAGCAAAAGCAAAAGGCCTCCCGCTCGGGGAGGTCTTTTAATATAATAAGGGTTGTTGAAATCAGTTCTCGCCGTCGCCGTTTATGGTCGATATCTCGGGGGTTATCTCTTCGAGAACATCGAGGACTATCTTCACGGTGTCGAGGGAGGTGAATATCGTCACGCCGTTCTGGACGGCACAGCGGCGGATCTCAACACCGTCCTCAAAGTGGACGCCGGAGAGAATGGCGCGCGTGTTTATAACATAGCTGACATAGCCCGCGCGGATAGAATCGAGGATCTCGGTGCTGCCCTCGCTGAGCTTGCCGCGCACGCGGGTGCGTATGCCGTGCTTCTTGAGGAACGCCGCAGTTCCGGCGGTCGCCTCGATATTGAAGCCGAGGTGATAGAAGCGCTTGACGAGCGGCAGAGCCTCTTCTTTATCTTCATCGGCAAGGGTGACTATTACAGTACCGTATTCTTTCATCTTGACTCCGGACGCCTGAAGAGCCTTGTAGAGCGCACGGTTCAGGCGCTTGTCATAGCCTATCGCTTCACCGGTCGATTTCATCTCGGGCGAGAGATACGCGTCCATGCCTGTCAGCTTCTCGAACGAGAACGCCGGGGCTTTGACATACCAGCGCTTGCCGTCGGGCAGGCGCATATCGGTTATGCCCTGGTCGCGCAGGCTCTGGCCGAGCATGACCTTTGTCGCGATGCGGACAAGGTTGCAGTCGGTGGACTTTGAAAGGAACGGCACACTTCGCGAAGCGCGGGGATTGACCTCGATAACATAGACGCTCTCGTCGCTGTCAACTATAAACTGTATATTGAACAGACCGACTATGCCTATGCCGAGTCCGAGCTTTGTGGTGTATTCGGCTATCGTGTCTCTGACCTTCTGCGAAATAGAGAACGGCGGATACACGCTCGTGCTGTCGCCCGAGTGGACGCCGGTACGCTCGACGAGCTCCATTATGCCGGGAATGAACACCTCACTGCCGTCGCAGATGGCGTCTATCTCGACTTCCTTGCCCATAAGATATTTATCTATGAGCACGGGCTTGTCTTCATCGACCTCAACGGCGTTCTTGAGATATTTTCTGAGCATAGTCTCGTTAGCGACTATCTCCATCGCCCTGCCGCCGAGCACGAAGCTCGGGCGCACAAGCACGGGGTAGCCTATGCGCGCGGCAACAGCCGCACCGGTCTCGATATCCGTAACAGCCTCGCCTTTCGGGTTCGGGATACCGAGGGATTTTATAACGGCGTCAAATGCGTCCCTGTTCTCGGCGCGCTCAATGGCGTCACAGTCGGTGCCGATTATCTTCACGCCGCGCCTTGCAAGCGGAGCCGCGAGGTTGACGGCAGTCTGACCGCCGAGGGTGACTATAACGCCCTCCGGCTTTTCAAGATGGACTATATTCATGACATCCTCTGTCGTCAGTGGCTCGAAATAGAGCTTGTCGGCAGTGGTGTAGTCGGTCGAAACGGTCTCGGGGTTGTTGTTGATTACTATCGCCTCATAGCCGAGCTGCTGAATGGCATGGACGGCATGGACAGTCGAATAGTCGAACTCAACGCCCTGTCCGATACGGATAGGACCTGAACCTAAGACTATTATCTTCTTTTTGTCCGACACAACGGACTCGTTCTCGCTCGCGTAGGTCGAGTAGAAATATGGCACATAGCTGTCGAACTCACTCGCGCAGGTATCAATCATCTTGTATGTCGGGAAGATATCTTCTTTGCATCTGCGCTCATATATGCTGTCCTCGCTCTCTTTCCAGAGCTCGGCGATATACGAATCGGAGAAGCCGAGGCGCTTTGCCTCGCGCAGAAGAATGTCGGAGCCGGGATTCGCCTCCATCTCCTTCTCGAAATCGACTATCTTCTTTATCTTGTCGAGGAAGAACATATCTATATGCGTTATATCGCAGATAAGCGACGGGTCAACGCCCATCCACATCAGCTGGGATATTGCATAGAGACGGTCGTCCGTGCCCTCTTTGATATATTCGAGCAGCTCGTCAACGCTCATATGCTCCGAGTCGAACTTCTCCATATGCAGGTGGTTCTTGCTCTCCTCGAGCGAGCGTATAGCCTTGAGCAGGCTCTCCTCAAATGTGCGTCCGACGCTCATGACCTCGCCGGTCGCCTTCATCTGGGTCGAAAGCGTGTTGTGCGCGGCGGGGAACTTGTCGAACGGGAAGCGCGGCATCTTGGTCACGACATAGTCGAGCGAGGGCTCGAAGCAGGCAGGGGTGTTTGCAAGCTGTATCTCATGCAGATCCATGCCGACCGCTATCTTCGCCGAGACACGCGCTATCGGATATCCGCTCGCCTTTGAAGCGAGGGCGGACGAGCGCGAAACTCTGGGGTTAACCTCAATGACATAGTAGCGGAACGAATGGGGGTCGAGCGCAAACTGAACGTTGCAGCCGCCCTTTACTCCCAGGGCGCGGATAATTTTGAGCGCGGAATCCCTGAGCATCTGATATTCTTTATTCGTCAGTGTCTGGCTGGGCGCGACGACTATCGAGTCGCCGGTATGAATGCCGACGGGGTCGAGGTTTTCCATATTACAAACGGTGATAGCGGTGTCGTTCGCGTCGCGTATCACTTCGTATTCTATCTCTTTGTAGCCCTTTATGCTCTTTTCGACGAGCACCTGATGCACGGGCGAGAGCGCAAGCGCGTTCTTCATCATGTCGCGCATCTCGTCGGGGTCATAGGCGAAGCCGCCGCCCGTTCCGCCGAGCGTGAACGCGGGGCGCAGGATAACGGGATAGCCTATCTTCTCCGCCGCCTCAAGACCCTCTTCGATGCTGTAGGTTATCTGCGAGGGGACTATCGGCTCGCCGATGCTCTCGCAGAGCTCTTTGAACAGCTCTCTATCCTCGGCGCGCTCAATGCTCTCGGCATCCGTGCCGAGCAGCTCTATCTCGCACTCCTTGAGAACGCCTTTCTTCGCGAGCTGCATCGCAAGGTTGAGTCCGGTCTGACCGCCGATGCCGGGGACTATCGCGTCCGGTCGCTCATAGCGGCAGATACGCGCGAGATATTCGAGCGTCAGCGGCTCCATATAGACTTTATCGGCTATGGTAGTATCGGTCATTATCGTTGCGGGGTTCGAGTTCGCGAGGACGACCTCGTAGCCCTCCTCACGCAGGGCGAGGCACGCCTGAGTTCCCGCATAGTCAAACTCGGCAGCCTGACCGATGACTATAGGACCCGAGCCGATAACGAGCACCTTTTTTATATCAGTTCTCTTAGGCACGCTCCTTCGCCTCCTTCATATAGTCGATAAACTGACCGAACAGATAGCTGCTGTCCTGCGGACCGGGCGCGCTCTCAGGGTGATACTGCACGCTGAACACAAGGTCTTTCTTGCATCTGACTCCCTCGACGGTGTTGTCGAGAAGATTTATGTGCGTCACTTCGAGATCGGTGCCCTCGACCGTTTTCGGGTCAACGGCGTAGCTGTGGTTCTGCGAGGTTATCTCTATCTTGTTGGTGTCGAGGTTCATGACCGGGTGGTTTCCGCCGCGGTGACCGAACTTGAGCTTATATGTCTTGGCGCCGTAGGCGAGGGATATCATCTGATGTCCGAGGCAGATGCCGAAAATCGGATATTTGCCGCGAAGCGCCCTGACCGTGTTTATAACAGGGGTCACATCCTCGGGGTCGCCGGGACCGTTCGAGAGAAACACTCCGTCGGGCTTCATGAACTCAATTTCATCCGCCGGCGTGTCATAGGGCACGACAACGACGTTGCAGCCGAACTTGTTGAGGCTGCGCACAATATTGAGCTTCATGCCGCAGTCTATCGCAACGACATTGAACTGCGGGTTCGACGTGCGCGAATACCACCGCTTTTTGCAGCTGACGCGGCTGACCGCATCGTGGGCGACGGGGGTATTTTTGATTATCTCCACCGCGACCTCAGCCGGGATATCGGGCGAGGTTATGAGCACGCGGCGTGAGCCCAAGTCGCGTATGCTGCGGGTGAGCTTTCTCGTGTCAACGCCGGAGATGCCGGGGATACCGTTCTCTTCAAGCAGCTCCGAGAGCGTCTTTGTGTATCTGAAGTTCGAGGGCATATCGTTGTAGTCATACACGATAAGGCCGCCGATGCTCGGGTTTTTGCACTCGAAATCGTCGTCGGTTATGCCGTAGTTGCCTATGAGCGGATATGTCATAACGACCATCTGATCGGTATACGACGGGTCGGAGACTATTTCCTGATAGCCGACCATCGAGGTGTTGAAAACTATCTCGCACACCCTGTCGGCATAGCTGCCGAAGCCGTATCCGTAGTACTCGCTGCCGTCCTCAAGGACGATCTTGCGGTCTATGAGTCTCATTTAAAAATACACTCCTTGAATTTATCAGATCGAGCTCTGAAGTCTCGCGAGAACATCTCTGTAGCCGCCGAGAACATCGCCGAGGTCGCGGCGGAATCTGTCCTTGTCGAGTTTTTTGTTTGTCTCCATATCCCACAGGCGGCAGGAATCGGGGGATATCTCATCGCACAGGACAAGTCCCTCGTCGGTGCGGCCGAACTCGAGCTTGAAGTCGACAAGGCGCACGCCGCCCTTTGCGAACAGCTCGGTCATAAGCTCGTTTATGCGCTTGGACATGGCTCTGAGCTCGTCGAGCTCCTCCTGCGTAGCGAGACCGATGGCGGTTATCTGGCTGTCGTTTATCATGGGATCGCCGAGCTCGTCGCTCTTGTAGCTGAACTCAACGACCGTGTTCTTCAGGGGCGAACCCTCCGGCACGCCGTATTTCTTTGAAAAGCTTCCCGCTGCGATATTTCTGACTATGACCTCAACCATAACGATCTCAGCCTTCTTCGCGAGGACGGTGGTTTCGTCGATGACCTTGAGAAGATGGGTCTTGATTCCGTTCTTCATGAGGTAATCAAAGATGATGTTGGAGATTGCCGCGTTGAGTTTTCCTTTTCCGGGCAGATCCTCTTTCTTGACGCCGTTGCCGGCAGTGGCGGTGTCCTTGTACTTGATGATGCAGGTACCGGGCTCCTCCGAACTGTAAACGACCTTGCTCTTGCCTTCATACAACTTTTCCATACCGCAGTTTCCTTTCGCTTTTCGTATTTTTATTTATTTGCTCCGCTCGGAGAGTTTCCCCTCAAAGCGGTCTTTGGTGATAACATCCGGGATAGGGGTCGGATAGACTCCGTTGAAGCACGCGCTGCAGAAGTTCTCGCTGCCTATCAGATTTTTAAGCTCCGACTCCGGCAGATATCCGAGGGAATCCGCGCCGATTATGTCGGCAATCTCCTCCACCGAGTGGTGGCAGGCGATAAGATTTTCGCGCGAGTCAACGTCAGTGCCGTAGTAGCACGGATGCATGAACGGCGGCGAAGAGATGCGCATATGCACCTCTTTTGCCCCCGCTTCGCGCAGGAGATTGACTATCTGGCGGCTCGTCGTGCCGCGCACTATCGAGTCGTCGATGAGCACTATTCTCTTATCCTTTACGGATTCGCTTATCGCGCTGAGCTTTATTCTCACCTGGTCGATTCTCTTGTCCTGACCGGGCGAGATGAAAGTTCTGCCGATATATTTGTTTTTTATGAAGCCCATTCCGTAGGGTATTCCCGACGCCTCGGCATAGCCCAGAGCGGCGTCGATTCCCGAATCCGGGACGCCCATGACGACATCGGCTTCGACCGGATGGGTCTTTGAAAGTATCGCGCCGGCATTTCTGCGCGCCGCGTGAACCGACACGCCGTCAATGACGGAATCGGGTCTTGCAAAATAGATATACTCAAAAATGCATGAGCGCCTCGGCTTTTCGCCGCAGTGATCCCTGTTCGAGTGCACGCCGTTTTCGTCAAAGACGAGTATCTCACCGGGGAGTATATCGCGCTCGAATTTTGCGCCGACGGCGGAAAGCGCACAGCTCTCGGACGCGACGACATATGTACCGTCGAGCGTCTTGCCGTAGCACAGCGGGCGGAACCCGTAGGGGTCGCGCGCCGCGAGCAGCTTTGCGGCGGACATGAGCACGAGGGAATACGCGCCCTCGAGCCTGTTCATCGCGCTGCTCAGCGCATTTTCTATTGAAGGACTGTTGAGGCGCGCCTGCGTGACGATATAGGCGATTATCTCGGTGTCGCTCGTCGTGTGGAGGATAGCGCCGCCGAGCTCAAGCTCGCTGCGCAGTTCATAGGCGTTGCTGAGGTTTCCGTTGTGGGCAAGAGCCATCTTGCCCTTCTGATGGTTGACCTCGATGGGCTGGCAGTTCGCTCTGCTGTTACCGCCGGTCGTGCCGTAGCGCGCATGGGCGACAGCCATCCTGCCCTGCGGGAACTTCATCAGGTCGTCGCGCGAGAAGACTTCGTTGACAAGTCCGATATCCTTGCGCGAAGCGAACACTCCGTCGTCGTTAACGACTATGCCGCAGCTCTCCTGCCCTCTGTGCTGCAGGGCATAGAGACCGTAGTAGGCGAGATCCGCCACGGGGCCGGGCTTGGGTGAATAGACTCCGAAAACGCCGCACTCTTCATGCAAGTTTGCCATAGGTATTTATTCTCCGATCTCAGATTTTTCAAGCGCTGCGGCTATAAAGCCTTTGAACAGCGGGTGAGCCTTGTTGGGACGAGATTTGAACTCGGGGTGATACTGCACTCCGACATAGAACGGGCGGTCGGAAAGCTCGACCGTTTCAACGAGTCTGCCGTCGGGCGAAAGACCCGAGAGGGTAAGTCCGTTCTGAGTAAGTATATCGCGATAATCGTTGTTGAACTCGTAGCGGTGGCGGTGGCGCTCGGAAATTTCGGACTTTCCGTAGCAGCGCTCCATTGTTGTGCCGGGCTTGATAACGCAGGGATATGCACCCAGACGCAGTGTGCCGCCCTTGTCTATATTATCGCTCTGACCGGGCATAAAGTCAATGACCTTGTGCTTGCAGAGCTCGTCAAACTCGCCCGAGTGGGCGTCCTCTATCCCCGCAACGTCACGGGCATATTCTATAACCGCTATCTGCATTCCGAGGCAGATTCCGAAATAGGGAACATAGTTCTCCCGGGCGTATTTCGCCGCGAGAATCATGCCCTCGATTCCTCTGCCGCCGAAGCCGCCGGGGACGATTATTCCGTCGAGGTGCGAGAGCTCCTGCTCGTAGTTCGCCTCGGTCAGATTCTCGGAATCGATCCAGTCGATGCGGATATGGGTGTTGAGAGTGTAGCCCGCGTGGCGAAGTGCCTCGGCAACGGACAGATATGCATCATGGAGCTGGACATATTTGCCGACAAGACCTATCTTGACTTCCTTTTCGCGGTTCTTGATGCGGTGGACAAGCTCCGTCCACTCGTCGAGATCCGGTTCGGGAGCGTCTATATTCAGCTCGCGGCAGACGACGGACGAGAAGTTCGACTTCTCGAGCATCAGCGGAGCTTCGTAGAGATAAGGCAGGGTGATGTTCTCGATAACGCAGTCGGGCTTGACGTTGCAGAAGAGCGATATCTTCTTGAAGATAGCCTCCTCAAGCGGCTCGTCACAGCGCAGGACGATTATGTTCGGGTTGATGCCCATGCCCTGCAGCTCCTTGACCGAGTGCTGGGTGGGTTTGGACTTATGCTCGTCCGATCCACGCAAAAACGGCACCAGAGTGACATGGATAAAGAGGCTGTTCTCACGCCCCACCTCAAGAGATATCTGTCTTACAGCTTCGAGGAAAGGCTGGGATTCAATGTCACCTATAGTGCCGCCGATCTCAGTGATGACCACGTCAGCATCGGTTTTCTTGCCGACACGGTATACGAAATCCTTTATTTCATTTGTTATATGGGGTATGACCTGAACGGTCGAGCCGAGATACTCGCCGCGGCGCTCTTTGTTGAGCACGTTCCAGTATACTTTACCGGTGGTGAGATTCGAGTATTTGTTAAGATCCTCGTCGATGAAGCGCTCGTAGTGGCCGAGGTCGAGATCGGTCTCCGCGCCGTCTTCCGTGACGTAAACTTCGCCGTGCTGATAGGGGCTCATGGTGCCCGGGTCAACGTTGATATAAGGATCGAGCTTCTGCGCCGCTACCTTGAGTCCGCGCGCTTTGAGTATTCGTCCGAGTGACGCCGCAGTTATCCCCTTTCCGAGGCCGGATACGACGCCTCCGGTCACAAAGATGTACTTTGTCATTAATATCCCTCCGTATTTTATCCTTTTCTTTTTTATATACTTCTCCGGTTAAGGTTTCACACGTACTTTCATTATATCATATTATAACACACCTTCCCTGCCGACTTCTACGGTATTCTGTACTAAAAGCGAGTGCTTTGGAACCGAAAAATATGACAACGCGGTCAACTGCCCGCAAAACCCGATGAGATGTGGGACACTCGATTCCGAAAAAGCAAAAAGCAAAGGCGTCCGCCGATGGGGGTACTGTCCCCGGGGGAATGAACGCCTTTGCTCATTTGAGGCGTATTTTATCATATTAAAAGACCCGTGTCAATCGCGTAATTTATATGTATCGCACTTTATTTTCCGAAACGGCTGAGAGAAAAGAGCGCCGTCGAAAAAATTTTTCCGGCGCGAGTTCAACTCCGCCGCATTTTCTCAGAAAAGCGGTTACATCTTGCTCATAAAATCGCTCTTCAAAAAGCTTCGATTGCGGCTATTTGCACAAAAATAAAGAATTGTCCGAAAACGCCTTGACAAACGATTTTGCTGCGCGTATAATTCAGCGCATAAAGGCAATGGCGTCTTTGAACCGAACGGGTTCATTGACGTCATTTTTTATTTTTCGCCTTAAAATATGAAAAAGGAGCGCTAACTTATGAGCACAGTATCTGATTATTTCGGAAGTCTCGTTTTTGACGACAGAGTGATGAAAGCAATGCTTTCCGCCGATGTTTACCAGTCTCTCAAGAAGACTATTGACGAAGGAGCAAGTCTCAATAATGACGTCGCCAACGCAGTTGCCGCCGCTATGAAGGACTGGGCCGTTGAGCATGGCGCGACCCATTTCACCCACTGGTTCCAGCCCCTGACCGGCATCACCGCCGAGAAGCATGACAGCTTCATAACCCCCGCATCCGACGGACGCGTTATCATGGAGTTCTCGGGCAAGGAACTGATAAAAGGCGAGCCGGACGCATCGTCCTTCCCGTCGGGCGGACTCAGAGCAACCTTTGAAGCCCGCGGCTACACCGCGTGGGATCCCACTTCCTACGCATTTATAAAAGACAAGACCCTCTGCATCCCCACGGCGTTCTGCTCTTACGGCGGCGAGGCACTCGACAAGAAAACGCCTCTGCTCCGTTCCATGCAGGCTCTCAACAAGCAGGCTCTTCGTATTCTCAGACTCTTCGGCAACACCGATGTAAAGTGCGTGCGCACCTCCGTCGGCCCCGAGCAGGAATACTTTCTTGTTGACAAGGCTCTCTATGAGCAGCGCAAAGACCTCGTCTTCTGCGGACGCACTCTTTTCGGCGCAAAGGCGCCCAAGGGTCAGGAGATGGACGACCACTATTTCGGAGTTATCAAACCGAGAGTCGCCGCTTACATGGCAGACCTCAACGAAGAGCTCTGGAAGCTCGGCGTTCTTGCAAAGACCGAGCACAACGAAGTCGCACCGTCTCAGCATGAGCTCGCACCCATATACACCACAACGAACATCGCCACCGACCACAACCAGCTGACTATGGAGATCATGCAGAAAGTCGCCGCGAAGCACGGACTTGTCTGCCTGCTCCACGAGAAGCCGTTCGCCGGAGTCAACGGTTCGGGCAAGCACAACAACTGGTCCATGGCTACGGATACCGGAGTCAACCTCCTCACCCCCGGCGAGACCCCCTATGAGAACGCACAGTTCCTGCTGTTCCTCTGCGCGGTCATCAAAGCCGTTGACGACTATCAGGATCTGCTCCGCGTCTCCGTCGCGACCGCAGGCAACGACCACAGACTCGGCGCGAACGAAGCTCCGCCCGCAGTTGTCTCTATGTTCCTCGGCGACGAGCTGACCGCAGTTCTCGACGCTATAGAGAACGACGCGCCCTACAGCGGCAGCGAAAAGACAACAATGAAGCTCGGCGTTCATGTTCTGCCGAAGTTCACCCGCGACACCACCGACCGCAACCGCACATCGCCCTTTGCGTTCACCGGCAACAAGTTTGAGTTCCGTATGCTCGGCTCGTCGAACAGCATCGCCTGCGCGAACATCATGCTCAACGCCGCCGTTGCGGAGTCGCTCAAGATATATGCGGACCGCCTCGAAAATGTCGATGACTTCGAGACCGCTCTGCACGACATGATAAAGAAGACCATAAAAGACCACAAGAGAATTATCTTCAACGGCAACGGCTATGACGACGCGTGGATAAAGGAAGCTACCGAGGAACGCGGACTGCTGAATCTCCGCACCACTCCGGACGCTATGCCCGCGATGATTGCCGACAAGAACGTGAAGATGCTCACCGCTCACAAGATATTCTCACCCGCAGAGCTTCACAGCCGCTATGAGATACTTCTTGAAAACTACTCAAAGACCGTCAATATAGAAGCTCTGACCATGGTCGACATGGCGAGAAAAGAGATTCTCCCCGCAGTCGAGGGCTACACAAAGTCGCTCGCAGAGACCCTCGCCGCGAAGAAAGCGGCAGTCGCAGGTCTCCCCTGTAAATACGAGACCGCAACCATCACAAAGCTCTCCGAGCTGTCCGATGAAATCGCCGACGCGACCGCAGACCTTGACGGCGAGATAGCGAAGTTCCAGGCCATCGAGGATGTCACCGAAGCGGCGAATGATATCAGAGACGTTATCCTCGGCAAGATGGACGCCCTGCGCGCCGTCTGCGATGAGGCAGAGACGATAACCGCCAAGGAGTTCTGGCCGTTCCCGACCTACAGCGACCTGCTCTTCAGCGTAAAATAAAAATCCACAACCCTTTTTACAATAACAAAAGCGCCCGAGTCGGGAGAAGTAACGCGGAATACCGCTCAAAGAGAGCATGGGACGGTGAGAGCCATGCAGCACAGGAGCCGCGCAAATAACACCCGACGAGCTGCAAGCCGAAAGGACTACCGAGTAGGTGCGCCGGACACGCCGACCGTTACAGCGGCGAGGCTTTCTTCGAAGCCGAAAAGAGAACAAAGATAGGTGGCACAGCGAGTTGGCACTTGCCCTATCGAATGCTTAAACTAACCGAAAGGAAAGATTACTATGTGTTCGATAATGGGTTACTGCGACTGCTGTGCCGCTTTTTCTGATTTTGAGGAAGGATTCAAAAAGACCGTTTCAAGAGGACCGGACGACAGCCGGATAATAGACACCGGCAAAGGTCTGCTCGGCTTTCACCGCCTTGCGATAATGGGGCTGACCCCCGACGGGATGCAGCCGTTTGAATTGGACAGCAGCTATGTCGTCTGCAACGGCGAGATATACGGCTACGAGAAGATAAAAGAGGAGCTCTCGAAGAAATATACATTCAAAAGCGGCTCCGACTGCGAGATACTTCTCCCACTCTACCGCGAATACGGCGTGGATATGTTCAGGATGCTCGACGCCGAGTTTGCGCTGATTATCTACGACGGCGAGGAGAAAAAATATATCGCCGCAAGAGACCCGATAGGCATCCGCCCGCTCTACTACGGCTACGATAAAAAAGGTGTTATCATGTTCGCAAGCGAGGCAAAAAACCTCGTCGGAATGTGCGGGCATGTTATGCCCTTCCCGCCCGGACACTACTACAAAGACGGCGAGTTTGTCCAGTACTGCGACATAGCGGCGGTTGACGAAGTCTGCCATGACGACCTCGAGACGGTTTGCAAAAACATCCGCGAAAAGCTCATAGCGGGCGTTGACAAGAGACTCGTTGCGGACGCAAAGGTCGGCTTCCTGCTCTCCGGCGGACTCGACTCCTCCCTCGTCTGCGCCATAGCGGCAAGACAGAGCAAAAAGCCGATACGCACCTTTGCAATAGGCATGAGCGAGGACGCTATCGACCTCAAATACGCGAAGGAAGTCGCCGACTACATCGGCAGCGACCACACCGAGGTCATCATGACAAAAGAGCAGGTCATAGACTCGCTCGAGGGTGTAATCCGTATGCTCGGCACATTTGATATCACAACTATCCGCGCGAGCATGGGCATGTACCTGCTGTGCAAATGGATACACGAGAACACGGATATCAGAGTTCTTCTGACAGGCGAGATCTCCGACGAGCTGTTCGGCTACAAATACACCGACTTTGCGCCGAGCGCGGAGGAGTTCCAGAAGGAGTCGCAGAAGAGAATAAGAGATCTGCACATGTACGACGTTCTGCGCGCCGACCGCTGCATCTCCGTAAACTCGCTTGAAGCGCGCGTGCCGTTTGGCGATCTCGACTTTGTAAAATATGTCATGTCCGTCGACCCCGCGAAGAAAATGAACACCTACGGCAAGGGCAAATATCTGCTCCGCCACGCTTTCGAGGGCGATTATCTGCCCCACGATATACTCTTCCGCGAAAAGGCGGCGTTCTCCGACGCGGTCGGTCACTCGATGGTCGACTACCTCAAGGAATACGCCGAGGGGCTCTACACCGAAGAGGAATTCAAAGAGAAGTGCGAAAAATACACCCACGCAAAGCCGTTCACGAAAGAATCCCTGCTCTACCGCGAGATATTTGAAAAGTACTATCCCGGCCAGTCCGAGATGATAGTCGATTTCTGGATGCCCAACAAGTCATGGGAGGGCTGCGATGTCAACGACCCGTCCGCCCGCGTGCTCTCAAACTACGGCGAAAGCGGAAAATAAAAAATGTCCCCCGCGCGGAAATTTGCCGTGCGGGGGATTTTGCAAATTGACTGTAAATTGATTTGAATGAAGCGTTTGCATCGCAAACATGAAACGGCAGTTTCGCAAATATGAAGTAAAACAGGCACATCAGTTCTTACTTTTTACCTATTACTTTTTACTTTCCAAAAATCCCTTGTCAGAAGTGAAAAAGTAAGAACAAAAAACTAATAAGTAATAAGTAAAAATCCCCCGAACTGCGTTCAAGGGATTTTTGGCACCCCCTGGGGGAATCGAACCCTCAACTGCCCCTTAGGAGATGGACCCAGTGCATATATTCCCTATCAACAG
>UMGV01033613.1_pt1 | contig 32056 bp, 29 predicted proteins | sample 1965361 | NCBI WGS metagenome assembly UMGV01 (sample SAMEA4836081, study PRJEB28245) | human gut metagenome | biome: gut microbiome; material: fecal sample | place: Denmark | collected 2008
TTTTCGCAGGAATACTGACGTATTTCAAGGAAAAATGGTGCAGCGCAGCGTGAAAAGATCCGCTGTCCGGGTGCGTTGGGAGCTTTCAGATACACCCTAGGGCTTACAGGGCCATTGACGGTATTGACGTAACAGGACATTTCACATCTCCCTTTCTCCCGTTTCCTCTTGATTTCTCAATTGGCGTACAGGTGATAAAGGTGGGGGCGAAAGACCGGTCCGGCGACAGTTCTGATTGTGCTCGGAGTCTGACAGGCTAGGTGGTGAAGGGTCCCAGCATGTGTTTGTGTTCCATCAGCACAAAGATCGTATGGCTCTTGGAAACACACTTTTTTCCTTTGAGTTCGAGTAAGATGCTTTCCAGTTCTGTAATATCCCTTGCGTACAGTCTCAACTGATAGTCATACTCTCCTGTAATCGCATAACAGTCAACGATGTTCTCTTTTGCATTTACAAACTCAAGCAGTTCGTTTACCCTTGAATACTGATCAACAACAAGCAGTACAAATGCCTGGACAGAACTGTTAATCTTTTGTGGATTCAATTGAATCGTGAATCGCTCGATTATGCCGTTTTCGCGCAACCTGGAAATCCGTTTGTTGACTGCCGGTATGGATAGATTGACCTTTTTTGAGATGTCAGTCGCAGAGCAGCGTGCGTCCTCTGCCAAAATCCGAAGCAATTGAGCATCGATGCTGTCCATAAAAAATCCTCCTTTAGTAGTCAGAAGGTCTATTATGTTCTTAAAGCAGAAAGCACTGTGTCAAAGCCCCAACGCGAATTCGGAACATTTTTAACCATTCTACGTAGAATTCTTTGATTTTTCAAGTATTTTTAAGCATTTCGAACAATAATAAACTTTTTCTTGCATTCAACTTAATTTTACTCTATTATCCTTCCGTTTTGAAGCAGTAAGATTAAAAAAATAAACCAATTTTTATGCCGCCGCTCTTTGTGCAGGTTTTACAGTATTATGATGTGTTTTGCGCACCGACAGTGAGGCATCTTTCAGCCGCAATTGGAAATTCGCATCCTGCCCGTATTTCGCCCTTACGGTTGCTCCTGCACTAGGGATGAAAGCTGTCTGACAACTTGTCTTTTTATAAAAACATCAAACTGCAAAATATTGCACATCTCCAAAATTCAACAAATAATACTGCTATTTTTGAATGCAAGATGTTCCCCCTGTAGCGCTGCAGCCTACAGACGACATCCCAGCTAAGCGTTTTCTTAGCGCGAAAAAATCAGTTATATGTGATGTGAGGATGGAGGAATTTACTTTGAAAAAACTTACCGCTTTATTTCTTGCCCTGCTGATGTTGGTCAGTATGTGTGCCTGCGCGTCTCCTGCTTCTACAGAGGATGCCTATCAGGCGAAAGTCGCACTTTGCCTGGTCACTCCTGTGAATGATGGAGCATGGAGTCAGCTCGCTTATGACGCTGTTATGAAAGCAAAGGATACCTACAACATCTCCGTAAAATATACGGAAAACATCAAGCCTACCGAGATGGAAGCAGTTTTCACGGACTACGCATCTCAGGGATATGACCTGATCATTGGGCATAGTTTTTCTTTCGGCGATGCGGCTCTGGCCGTTGCAGAACGCTAGTTTTTCCATCACCAGTTCGTCAATCTCCTGCTCCAGTCGCAGGATTTCTTTCTGCAAAAACAGTGGGCGTCGAGGACCGGTTTCCTCAATGCCCACTGTTTTTGCAGCTGCGTGACCTTTTTCAGCTCGGCTGCATATTGCGCCCGCAGCTTTTCTGTATGTGCCCAGACGGCTTTATTCAGAACTTCCTCGTGGCTGCGGTGAGAGCTGCAATAGTCTTTCCCGTTCCGATAGCAGCCGCGTCTGGACTTTCTACCAGATTTCTTTACAGGATTTCATTCCGTATGGTATACTTGACAGGAAGAAAACTGGAAAATCGAATTTTTGAGGAGGCAATGAAATTTCGATCCTGTCACAGCTTCGTTCGCAGCTGACGCCTCCTGTTGTAGATTACTGCCTTGATGGGACGCCGTTTATCGTCACGCAGGAGCTTCCCGGCGAACGCTTGTCTGCGATCGCATTTATTTTATGAAAAGGCTTGCACGAAGAATACATTTGTAGTACGATGGTAAATAAAGGGGTGGTACTGTTTGAATGAGCTGCGTTTGGAGATTCCAGTAAAAAAGTACACCGGTGAATCTGCTGTTATTTCCATGCGATTACCTCGCGATATGCTGCAGGAAATTGATGCGATTGCAGCCGATACGGGGCGGACAAGAAATGAAGTCTTAACACTCTGCATGGAGTTTGCGTTAAATCATCTTGATAGGGGTTCCAAATAAAACCGAAAGAGGGAGAAAAGAATGGCAATTATCAAGTGCAAAATGTGCGGCGGGGATTTAAACGTTGCGGGAGACAGCCAAATCGCAGTCTGCGAATACTGCGGAACGCAGCAGACGGTTCCAAAGCAGGATAATGAGAAAAAACTGACGCTGTTCGCGCGGGCGAACCGGCTGCGCTTTTCCTGCGAATTTGACAAAGCGGCGGGCGTTTATGAATCGATCGTCGCGGAATTTCCGGAGGAACCAGAGGCCTATTGGGGACTGGTGCTCTGCAAATACGGTATTGAGTACGTCGACGATCCGGCTACGGGTAAAAAGGTTCCGACCTGCCATCGGTCGAGCTTTGACAGCGTGCTCGAAGATGCAAACTTTGAGCTGGTCATGGAATATTCCGACGTAGTCACGCGGAAGATTTACCGCGAGGAAGCCAAGGCCATTGAGGAGCTGCGGCGCGGCATCATCGAGGTTTCCAGCCGGGAAGAACCATATGATATTTTCATCTGCTACAAAGAGACGGATGAGAATGGTCAGCGGACACTTGATTCCGTTCTGGCACAGGATTTATATGATGCGCTGACGGAAAAGGGCTATCGCGTGTTCTTCTCCCGCATCACGCTGGAGGATAAGCTCGGGCAGGAGTACGAGCCGTATATCTTTGCAGCCCTCAACTCCGCACGCGTCATGCTGGCTGTCGGCACAGACTACGAGTATTATAACGCCCCATGGGTCAAGAACGAGTGGAGCCGGTACTTGCAGCTCATCGCCGCCGGGCAGAAGAAGTCGCTCATTCCGTGCTATAAAAACATCGACGCCTACGACATGCCGAAGGAATTTGCAAAATTACAGGCGCAGGATCTCGGCAAAGTCGGCGCGACGCAGGACCTGCTGCGCGGAATCGAGAAGCTGTTTGGAAAAAGCAATGAACAAAAAGGAGCACAAAGCCCGACACCTATCGCAGCTTCCCCAAACACAGATGCGTTACTCCGGCGCGGGCATTTGTTTTTGGAAGACAAGGACTGGGAAAATGCAGATACCTATTTTGATAAAGTGCTTGATCTCGACCCGGAGTGTGCGGAAGCATACCTGGGAAAGCTGCTTGCACAGTTGAGAATAACATCTGTCAATAATATTTCATGCGATGAGATTATCTTACCGGATGATTTCGGCACAGCAGAAGAACTGGGGTACTATAAAAAGGCATCCAGATTCGGAGATAGCCAAATAAAGCAAAGTCTCCAAAAAGTAAAAACAGCCGTTGAAGTAAAGGTCGTGTACGATGCGGCTTGTAAGAAAATGAAAACGGCGCAAACATCTGACGAGTTTAGACAATTAGCAGATTCCTTCCGCCAGGCGGAAGCCTTTTACAGGGATGCGAAGAATTTAATAACTGAATGCACACAAATGCTGGAAGTATTCCGTGAGAACGAAAAACGTTACAGCATTCTTGCAGAGCAGCTGGCAAAACAGACAGAAGAACTTGGCTTGCTGCAGAATGAGGCCAGAGAATTTGAAAAGACGACTCGGGACGAGATGCAAAGCACACAGGAAGCGTGCGATGAAATACCTTTTTTCCGCTTGAAGGAACGGCAGCAGAAGCAGAAGGAAGCAGATGCCTTAAAGCAAAAATTGTATGCACAATGCGCTGAATATGCAAAGAAGATCTCAATTCTGAACGAGCAGCGGCAGGATACCCAAAAGGAGATTTCCGCTCTGGCGAAAAAGAATTATCTATCTAAAAATCATGCTTTGGATGGAGTAGTACCTTCCAAGCTGGGAGATCAGATCGTATGTCCGCTTTGCGGCTCAATACAACCTTCTGGCCGAAAGAAATGCTTTGATTGCGGCGTTGAATTTGTTTCAGATATAACAGGCTGATGATGGAAAGTGGGAGAGAAGATCATGGCAGTTATTAAATGTAAAATGTGCGGCGGGGATATTGAGATCTCTGCGGATAAGACCTTTGGAACGTGTGAATACTGCGGCAGCACGATGACGCTGCCCAAAGTGGACGACGAGCAGCGGGCAGCGGCGTTTAACCGCGGCAATCACTTTAGGCGCAGCGGCGAGTTTGACAAGGCGCTGGCCGTGTATGAGCGCATCGTGGCCGAGGACGACAACGACGCTGAGGCGCACTGGTGCTGTGCGCTGTGCCGGTTCGGTATTGAATATGTGGAGGACCCGGCAACGTATGAATGGCTGCCGACGTGCCACCGCGCGAGCTTCGACAGCTTTCTGGAGGATGTGGACTATCTGGCTGCGGTCGAGCATTCCGACGGCATCACCCGCCGCCAGTATCAGAAGGACGCAGCCAAAATCGCCGAGGTGCAGCGCGGCATTCTCGCCACCTCGCAGAACGAGCAGCCGTTCGACGTCTTCCTCTGCTACAAGGAAACCGGCGAGGACGGTCAGCGCACGCGCGACAGCCTGATGGCGCAGGAGGTCTATTACGAGCTGACCGAGCAGGGCTATCGCGTGTTCTTCGCGCGCATCACATTGGAGGATAAGGCGGGCGCGGAATATGAGCCGTATATCTTTGCGGCGCTGAACTCCGCGAAGGTCATGGTCGTGATCGGCACGAAGCCGGAGCATTTTAACGCCGTTTGGGTCAAGAACGAATGGAGCCGATTCCTGTCCATGATGAAAAAGGACAGAAGCAAGCTGCTTCTGCCGTGCTACCGCGATATGGACCCGTACGACCTGCCGGAGGCACTGTCTGTGCTGCAAAGCTATGATATGAGCAAGATCGGCTTCATGCAGGATCTGATCCGCGGCGTCAAAAAAGTGATCGACGCGGGCAAGCCGCAGGAGGCTGCCAAGGAAACGGTCAAGGAAACCGTCGTTGTACATAATGAGGGCGGCAGCAACGTGCAGGCGCTTTTGAAGCGCGGCAATATGGCGCTGGAGGACGGCGATTGGACGAAGGCTGACGAGTTCTTCGAGCAGGTACTCAATCAGGACGCCGAATGCGGCGCGGCGTATCTGGGAAAGTTCCTGGCGAAAGTGAAGTCACCGTCCGCGCAAAAATATGCAGCTTCCTACATTGAACAGGTGAAAAGCGCTGCACCGACAAGGAAAAACGCGGAAGCCTGCGCAGAGGACAAAGCGTTTATTGAGGCATGCATTCAAAAATATCAGGTCGCGGATTATTACCCTGCGCAAGAAATCCGTAAGGCGCTGCAATTTGACCGGCGGTATTGCGCCGACCGCGCCGAATATTTCCGTAATTCCCAGAAGCGTGCGGCGCAGATGCTCGATACCGATCGGAATTTTGCGCGTGCAGAAAAATACGCTTCCGGCGAGACAAAGGCACAATGCGGCGCGCTGCGCAGCGCGCTTGCGGACGCCCTGCGCCAGCAGGAGCAGACGGCAGCGCAGGAGGCGCAGGCCGAAAAGCAGCGTGTGATCGACGCCTATCATGCATTTTTGCAAAAAACAGAGCCCAGACTGGCCGAACGGCAGAAAGCTGCGCTCGCAAAAAAGAAAGCAGACGAGCAGGCGGCTGCACAGCAGCGCATGGAGGAAGAGCGCCAACAGGCGGAGGAAGCGCGGCAGCGCATCCGGGCGCAGCGCGAGGCGGCTGCGAAGAAAAAGAAAATGTGCTTATCGGCTTCACGCAGCTGAACGAAAAATAAATGTAAAAGTCCGAAATATAGGACAACAAAAGTGCTACAATGATCTCAGAAAACGATCTCAGAAAACGCAGGAGGTCATTGGCATGGCACGAGCAGAGAGCATCACGTTTGAAGAATTTCGTACCCGTCTCAGCACCGAAGACGCCTGCCGGGCGGAATTATTCCGGTTTCGGTTTCCAAACGGCTTCGTCTGCCCGAAATGTGGCTGCACAGAATATTCCCCGGTTCGTGGACGGAACACGTTCCAGTGCCGCGCCTGCCGGCATCAGACCTCCATCACGGCCGGGACAGTCATGCACCGCACGCATCTGCCGCTGACGGTCTGGTTCTGGGCGCTCTATCTCTGTGCCACGGACAAACGCGGCATTTCTGCCGTCCAGCTGAGCCGTACGCTGAACATCTGCTATGAGTCGGCGTGGTATCTTTTGCACAGAATTCGCCGCGCGATGGCTCAAAGAGACGAGAACTACGCACTTTCTGGCATTGTTGAGATGGACGACGGCTACGTGGGCGGAGCAACGCACAACGGCAAGCGTGGTCGCGGGACGGACAAGGCGAAGATCGTGGTGGCGCTGTCAAAAACGGAAAACGGGACTGCGCTGTTCACGCGGATGCAGGTCGTGGAAGACGTCACGAGCAAAACACTTCAGCAAGTCATCGGCAAAACTGTTGCGACAGGTGCAAAAATCGAATGCGACGGCTACAGAAGCTATAAGAACCTGTCTGGCGTGGAGCTGGACGCGAAACAGTATGAACCTGGCGACTTGCACTGGCTGCACAAAGCCATCAGCAACCTGAAAGCATTCCTGCTCGGCACTTATCACGGCCGCTGCACACAGCTTCAGTCCTATTTGGACGAGTTCTGCTTCCGCTTCAATCGCCGAAAAGCCGGAGATCAGATCTTCAGCCGCCTCGCAAGAGCCGTCGCTACATCTTGTGCCCAGCTGCATTAAGCCGATAAGCATAAAAGAAAATTATAATCTTTTCTGGCGCGTTTGCCGCAGTGATTGCGGTGATTCTGCTTGTCACGGAGGTTATTATGCCAGCTGCAAACTATTCCAAGGCCGAAAAGCTGCTTGCGGCCGGGGATTATGACGGTGCGATTGCGGCATTTGCGGCGTTGGGCGGTTACAAGGACAGCGCTGAAAAATTAGAGCAGGCGGAAACGGAAAAAGAAGAAGCGCGTCTTGCCGCAGAAGCTGCCGAGGAAGAAGCTCGAAACGCGCAGGCGTATGCAGATGCCGAGACGATGCTGGAAAACGGAGAGTATGATGCTGCAATCACAGCTTTCAGTGCGCTGGGGACGTACTCAGACGCAGCAGACCGTTTGAAAGATGCCAAGGCAAAAAAGCAGGAAATTGAAAATGCGCGCCTTGCCGCAGAAGCTGCCGAGGAAGAAGCTCGAAACGCGCAGGCGTATGCAGATGCTGAGGCGTTGGAAGCTGCGGATAAAGCCGTAGAGGCTGCCATGGCTTTTGGAAAGCTTGGAGACTATCGGGATGCACGGTCCCGCAGCCTGGCGCTATGGGACACCCTTGCGGTTCGGGACACGATCAGCGCAGGAACCGGATACACTGTGGGGCTAAAACGCGATGGCACGGTGGTTGCCGTGGGAGATAATAGGGCTGGAGAATGCAATGTCAGTGGCTGGACGGACATCGTTGCCGTCAGCGCAGGAGACAATTTCACTGTTGGACTGAAAAGTGACGGTACTGTGGTCGCTGTGGGAGATAATGAGGATGGTGAATGTGATGTCAGCAGCTGGACGGACATTGTAGCGGTCAGCGCAGGAGACTATCACACCGTAGGACTGAAAGTAGACGGCACGGTGGTCTCTGTGGGGAGAAACAAATATGGCGAATGCAATGTCAGCAGATGGACGGACATTGTGGCAATCAGTGCAGGAGACGACTGCACCGTTGGAGTGAAAACCGACGGCACAGTGGTCGCCGTGGGAGCTGGAAATAAGATACAAGGCCTCGACCGCTGGACAGACATCGTGTCCGTCAGCGCAGGAAACTTTCACACCGTAAGATTGAAAAGTGACGGTACTGTGGTCGCCAAAGGATCGGATATTGATGGCGAATGTGATGTCGGCGGCTGGACGGACATCGTGGCGGCCAGCGCAGGAGTCGGATACACTGTGGGACTAAAACGCGATGGCACGGTGGTTGCCGTGGGAGATAATAGGGATGGAGACTGCAATGTCAGTGGCTGGACGGACATCGTAGCGGTCAGCACAGGATTCTGGCACACTGTTGGGCTGAAGCGCGACGGCACTGTGGTCGCTGTGGGGAATAACGAGTATGGCCAATGTGATGTCGGCGATTGGACAGGCATCAAGCTGCCGTCGGACAGATAAAGGAAAGACAGGAGATGCAAGCATATGGAACAGATCACCGATAATATGCAGAAATATGCCAACTACAAGGAGCAGATGGGGCGGCTGAGCAAGGCGCTCACACAGGGCTTTTTTCTGGAAGCGATCTTTATCGAGTATGCGATTCTGGAAGACCGGCTGGAATCCATCCTGCGCCACAGCGGAAAATGGAATCCGGATGCAAAGAACTTTGTGTCATTGGATAAAAAGCGGAAAAACGTCGCAAAACTGGCCGAAGAAAAGAAAAGTCTTGCACATAAATATTTTCCGCCGGAGCTGACGGACCGCATTGACGTTTGGAAAGGTGCTCGAAATAAAATCATCCATGCGCTGATGAAGCAGGATCTGCACACCGAAGACCTGTCTGCCGTTGCGCTGGATGGACAGGCACTTGTCAAGACACTTTGCAGCAAAACCTCGCTTTACAACCGTGCGCTGGAACGGCAGGCCAATAAGGAGAACGGAAAATGAGCAAATTTGTCATTGAATGCCCAAAATGTAGGAATTACGCTGAGGCCAGCACCGGCCTGTTTGCAAAAAGGAAGATCCAATGCGCATGCGGCAACACGATCGACGTGCGCACAGAAAAACTGGCGACTCGCAAATGCCCGAAATGCGGCAACACGGTCATCTATGACCAGTCCAAGGGCGAAAAGGCGCTCTGCCCGGTCTGCCACGAGCCGATCAACACGACAGCGCTGCAGCTCAAGACCGTGGAGTTCTCCTGCGCGCAGTGCGGCATCCAGCTGCACGCGAGCAAGGCGGACCCCGTCTGCGTCTGCCCGGTCTGCGGCTGCGAAAACAACGTTGAGCAGCGGGCCGTGACCGAGAAGATCAAAAAGGACGGCCTTGCCAGCATCATCAAATACGAGGGCGACAACGAAACGCTCGTCTGGAAGCACCCGATCGAGGACTTCAACTTCGGCTCGCAGCTGATCGTCCATGAGAGCCAGGAGGCCATTTTCTTCCGCGATGGACAGGCGCTCGACCTCTTTGGCGCGGGCCGCTATACGCTGCAAACACAGCAACTGCCGCTGCTGGAGAAAATTTATAAGCTTCCAACCGACACTGAGGGCACGTTCCATTCCGAGGTCTACTTCGTCAACCTCGCCACCCAGATGGGCGTCAAATGGGGCACGGACAGCAAAGTCCGGCTGTTTGATCCCAAATCCCGCATACATATTGAGATCGGTGCATCGGGCGAGTTCAGCATTCGCGTAACTGACTCGCGCAAGCTGCTGCTCAAAATCGTCGGCACAACGGGCGGCCTTGGGCAGTCGGATCTGCTCGGCGGACAGACGGTTTCCTACACGCATACCAGCGAGCGGACGGAATACAGCGGCCAGAATGGCGAGAGCGTCAGCCAAAAGGAAACCACGTCGGTGAAAGCGAACAGGGGATTGTTCCGCTCAATGATTATGGCGCAGGTCAAGAGCTTCCTTGCGCAGACGATCAAAGAAAATTCCATCGACATTCTGGAGATCGACGAGCACCTCATGGCACTCTCTGGTGCGCTGCGCGAGCGGATCAATGCCGCGCTGGACGAGTACGGTCTGACCATGCCGGAGTTCTACGTCAGCCGCATCGTAACGCCGGACGACGACCCCAATTTCCGCCGCATGAAGGAGCAGTACGCCGAGCAGTATCTGCTCGTCCGGCAGGAGAACATCCGCAAGGCTGAGGCGGAAGCTGCCGCAGACCGCAAGGCGGTCGAGGCACAGACGGCGGCGCGAATGAAGATCATCGGCGCACAGGGAGAAGCCGAAGCGCTCAAAATTCAGAAGCAGGCAGAAGCAGAGGCTTATCGGATGCAGGCCGAGGCGGAAGCCGCCGAAATGCGTATGAAGGGCTACACCTATCAGCAGGAAACGTCGCGGCAGGTCGGCATGGAAGCGATGAAAAACGGTCTTGGCGGCGGTGCGAACGCTGCGGGCGCGCTGGGCGACCTCGCGGGGCTTGGCGTGAGCCTTGGCGCGATGGGCAGCGTCATCGGCATGACGAAGGACGCGCTGAATCCCATGACGCAGGACGCTGCGCAGATGGGCGCGGCAGTCGGCGCAGCTGTCGAAGGCGGCTGGGATTGCCCGGCGTGCGGTCATAAGAACATCACGACAAACTTCTGCCCCGACTGCGGCGGCAAAAAGCCTGAAGCGAAAACCGGTTGGGACTGCGCACAGTGCGGTACGAAGAACATCCAGAGCAAATTCTGCCCGAACTGCGGCGCAAAGAAGCCGGAAGAATCAAGTGGTTGGACGTGCCCGGATTGCGGCACAAAGGATATTCTGAGCAGGTTCTGCCCCAACTGCGGCGCACAGAAACCGGAAGAAAAACACGGCTGGATCTGCCCGGATTGCGGCACGAAGGATATTATGACAAACTTCTGCCCGAACTGTGGGCGGAAGAAGGAGGAATCGTAAATGGCGGCGAAGCTGGAGTGTGAGATCTGCGGCGGTAAGTTGATCGGCAAACCCGGCGGCATCTTCGAGTGCGATTCGTGCGGTATGGAGTATTCCACCGAGTGGGCAAAAGCGAAAATCCAAGAGATCCGCGGCACAGTCAAAGTCGAGGGCACCGTCGAGGTCACCGGTAAGGTACAGGTCGAGGGCGGCACGGTGCAGGTCGAGGGCGCGGCAACAAAAGAGAGCCTTCTCAAACGTGCGGAGATGTGCTGCGCGGAGGAGGATTGGGAAAAGGCGAGGGAACTGATCGAACAGGTTTTGAATATTGATCCAGAGTGCGGTGAAGCGTATCTGATTGCGGTGATGGTAGAAGAAAAAATGGAGTCCCGAGATATACTTCACAACTACTGCGTGAATGCAAATTGTGTGCCGCTGACTGGAATCAATATGGATCGGGTACAGCAATTCTTGCCGGAGCTAATGTCCAGTTGGGAGGGAGAACGCGGCGAGAATGAGAAAGTTCAAGCTACACGAATAGCAAAAAAAGCGGCGACATTGAATCCACCCCGCAAAGTCGCCGCAAGTGTGCGGAACATGGTTCATATGGGGCAGGATCATATTGCCGCACTTCGAGCTGATGGAACAGTTTTGACACTTGGAAATAACAGTAAGGGACAATGTGATACCAACCACTGGACGGATGTTATTGCTATCGATTGCGGCGACAATTTTACTGTTGGATTACGTCAGGATGGGACTGTCCTGGCTACGGGTGATAATACAAATGGTCAGTGTGATGTTGGCGGTTGGCAGGAAATTGTGGCAGTCGTTTGCGGTAGCAATTGGACCATTGGCTTAAAGAAAGATGGAACAGTAATTGCTACTGGAGAGAATAGTAATGGTCAGTGCGATGTCGAAACATGGCAGGATGTTTCTCAAGTTTCCTGCGGATATCGAGAGACCTTCGGTATACAAAATTCCGGCCGCGTTTTTTCCACCAAGACAGAATCTGGAATTATCGACGAGCGGGAGCATATCACAGCATTGTCTTCCAATGGGAATGTAGCTGTCCGGGAGAATGGCACCGTAGCTATTCGCAAGGAATGGGAAGCGTATTTTAAGAATATAGACCAGTTGAATAATGTAATTTCTGTCGAGATATCTGATGATTGTGATTGCATATATGGATTACAAAAAGACGGCAGTATTATTGTAGCTCAGAAAGGTCAGAAAAACAGAAAACTGGATCTACCTGATATTGTCGATCTTGTTCGCATGGAACCAATCGACGATGCTGCATTTTGCGGGTTATGCAGGGACGGAAGTGTTGTTGCTGCATCTACTATCCCTACATATATGTTTTTTAGATGGGAAAATGTGAAAGAGTGGAAAAAGGTTGTATGGCTTTGTTTCGAACACCACGATTTTGTGGCAGTATGTTGGGATGGACGTGTTTTGACAACAAATGAAGAGGTCGATGTATCCGGCTGGCGCTTGTTTAACAGCATCGACACGCTGGAGCAGGAGCGTGCTGAGGGGCCGGCACATGCAAAAGCGGAGCGCATTGCAAAGGAAACGGCGGCGCGCATCGCAAGGGAAAAAGCGGAGGCTGAACGCCGGGCGCAGGAACGGGCGGCGCTTCTTGCCGAACAGAATGAACTGCAAACGGAGCTTTCGCAGCTCAAGGGGCTGTTCTCCGGCAAGCGCCGCAGAGAAATAGAAGCGCGGCTGGCTGAGCTTTCAACCGCGCTTCGGGAATTGGAGGAAAAAGCATGAAACGGAACAAAGGGAAATTTCAGACGATTCTGATTCTTGCCATTGTGCTGGCCGCATATCTGTTGCTGGCATTCGTGATCCCGTTTGCAAAGACCGCTTTGTTCTGGCTGGCGCTGGTGTTCACGCTGGCAGCGTTTGGTTTGCAGCTTTATGTGCTGAAGCTGTCGTTTGAAAAAGGGCTGGATGCGCGCAGCAAGTTCTATGGCTTCCCGATTGCGCGCGTCGCCTCTGTGTACTTGATCATACAGATCGTGCTGAGCTTTCTGTTCATGGCGCTCGCCGCATTCTGCCCGGCTTGGATCGCCGCGGTCGTTTTCGTGCTTCTGCTGGCTGCTGCGGCCGTTGGCGTCATTGCCGCGGATGCAATGCGCGACGAGGTCGAGCGGCAGGACGCGCAACTCAAGGCCGATGTGGCTGCCATGCGTGCGCTGCAATCCCGTTCGACCGCGCTGGTTTCTCGCTGTGAGGATGCAGCGCTGAAGGCAGACGCGCAGAAGCTTTCCGATGCGTTCCGCTACAGCGACCCCGTGACAAATGCCGCGACGAAGGACATCGAGCACGAGCTGTCCGCCTGCATGGACGAGCTGGAGCGGGCTGTTCTCGACAATGACACCGAAAGTGCGAAGGTGCTGATCAAACGCGCAACAGCGCAGCTGGCAGAGCGGAATCGCCTGTGCAAGCTGAACAAGTGACGTTTCTTGCCAGCCTTAATACCAACCAGCCGAATAAAAGCAGGAGGCGGCCCATAACTTTGGGCTACCTCCTGCTTTTATTCGGTTGTCAGTCAGAAATACTCATTGCACAGCAGACGGTACGGCGGTTCGTCTTCTTCGATCTTCGGGAAGCGGCCGACAGGCGGGTTGAAGCGGTTGTCGGTGTTGTCGTCGTTGCACTGGCTGACCTCGCCGAGCAGAACGGGGCCGGTGCCCGCCTCGACCGCGAAGTCGTGGTACATTCCTTGCGTGACCCAGAGGCTTTCGCCCGGACGCAGACGGATCTGCGTGCCCGCGGGAACCGTGCGCTTCAGGCCGTCGCAGTGGACGGTCACATCGGACTCATAATCAATTTCTTCATTCGGCAGGCTGTTGTACACGCGGATGAGGCAGTTACCGCCGCCGCGGTTGATAATGTCCTCGGTCTTGTACCAGTGGAAATGGTTCACGGCCATCTGGCCCTCCTTCAGATACAGCAGCTTCTCTGCGTAGACCTTCGGATATTTTTCCGGCTGCGTGCGGCAGCCGTTGCGGATGGTGATGAGGGAGAAGCCGAATTTGTCAAAATCGCCGAGGCCGAAATCCGTGATATCCCAGCCGAGCATACAGTCGCGCACTTCATCGTATTCATGGCCCTTCGTCTTCCACTCCCCGGGCGTGAAGTGACAGAATGGCGGCAGATAGCACTTGTTTTTTTCGCACATGGCCTCCAGCTCCCTGAGCGCTTTGTCGATCTCAGAACGTTTCATAATACCTCTGCGACAGGCTGAAGGCGATCTCCGACAAGCGGAGGCTTGATATCATCAAGCTCATCAAAAACGAATCTCTCTGCGGGCAGGATCTGGCCGAGCGCATCGGCCTGTCTCCCGCCACGATCTCCCACCACATGAGCTCGCTCGTGTCCGCCGGGTTCATCCACGTGGACAAGCAGAACCCGCGCGTCAGCTATTCCCTCAATCAGGATTTCATCAAAAGCTTCATACAGAATCTCAGCAATACGCTTCTCTGATAAAATAGTACGAACCCGCGCGGCTTCAACCTTGAGGCTGCGCGGGTCCTGTTTTGGCGAAAGAAATCCCGCAAACAAGTGACCGGCTTGTCTGCGGGGGATTCTTTATCAATATGAGGGGAAAATGAAAAAGTGTTTATCGCTTCTTGCAGGATTATCATAGCAAGGGTTTATTAAAAAACTTAGAGGCAAGTTTTTAAATAACTATTAAATTCGAAACTTCTTTTTTCGATCAAATGTTTACAAAAATATCACAATTTTCGGCCCTGCTCCCCCTTGACAAATTCCGGGTACAGGACTATGATGAAGCCAAAATGAATTAGCACTCATGAATATAGAGTGCTAACGCTGGAAGAAGAGGTGTGAACTATGAACGCACAGAACTATACGCAGAAATCTCTGGAGGCCATTCAGGCCGCCCAGAAGCTGACCATTGAAAACCAGAACCAGCAGATCGAGCAGATCCATCTGCTGGCCGCGCTTTTGAAGCAGGAAAACGGCCTTGTGCCGCAGCTGCTGAAAAAGATGGGCGTGACGCTTGAAAGCTTTGAGGCTGCGGTGGACGCGGAGCTGGCGAAGCTGCCGCGCGTGACCGGCTCGGGCCGCGAGGCGGATAAATATTATGTTGCGCGCGCCGTCGACACGGCGCTGAACAGCGCGGAGGACATCGCGAAGCAGATGAAAGACGAATATGTCTCCGTCGAGCATCTGTTTTTGTCCCTGATCGAAAACGCGGACGCGGTGCTGAAAAGCCTGTTCCGTCCGTACCAGATCACGAAGGAGGCCTGCCTGCAGGCGCTGCAGTCGGTGCGCGGCAGCCAGCGCGTGACGTCCGACACGCCGGAGGATACGTATGAGGCGCTTGCCAAATACGGCACGGATCTGGTCAAGCGTGCACGGGAGCAGAAGATGGACCCGGTCATCGGCCGTGACGACGAGATCCGGAATGTCATCCGCATCCTGTCCCGCAAGACGAAGAACAACCCTGTTCTCATCGGCGAACCGGGCGTCGGCAAGACGGCCATCGTCGAGGGCCTTGCGCAGCGGATCGTCGCGAACGAGGTGCCCAAGTCTTTGCAGGACAAAACGATCTTCTCGCTCGATATGGGCGCATTGATTGCAGGCGCAAAGTACCGCGGTGAATTTGAAGAGCGTCTGAAGGCCGTGCTGGCCGAGGTCAAGAAGTCCGAGGGCCGCATCATCCTGTTTATCGACGAGCTGCACACCATTGTCGGCGCGGGCAAGACCGAAGGCTCGATGGACGCAGGCAATCTGCTAAAGCCGATGCTCGCGCGCGGCGAGCTGCACTGCATCGGCGCGACGACGCTGGACGAATACCGCCAGTATATCGAAAAGGACCCCGCGCTTGAGCGCCGGTTCCAGACCGTTCTGGTGCAGGAGCCGACGGTGGAGGATACCATCGCCATCCTGCGTGGTCTGGAGTCCCGGTACGAGGTCTTCCACGGCGTCAAGATCACGGACAACGCGATCATCGCTGCCGCGACGCTCAGTAACCGCTATATTACCGACCGCTTCCTGCCTGACAAGGCCATCGACCTCATTGACGAGGCCTGCGCCATGATCCGCACGGAAATGGACTCCATGCCGACCGAGCTGGACGTCATCAACCGCAAGATCATCCAGATGCAGATTGAGGAAGCAGCGCTCAAAAACGAGGACGACGAGCTTTCCAAGGCGCGGCTGACGGAACTGCAAAAGGAACTGGCCGAACAGCGCGAAACGTTCAACTCCATGAAAGCCAAATGGGAAAACGAGAAGAACGCCATCGGCCGCGTGCAGCAGCTGCGCGAACGCATCGAGCAGATCAACCGCGATATTGAATCTGCCGAGCAGAGCTATGACCTTGAAAAGGCCGCGAAGCTGAAGTACGGCGATCTGCCCGAAGCGAAAAAGCAGCTGGAGCAGGAGGAACGGCTGGCGCAGAGCGGCAAGGAGACGAGCCTGCTCCGCAACAAGGTCACGGAGGAGGAAATTGCCAAGATCATCGAGCGCTGGACAGGCATCCCGACCGCAAGACTGATGGAGGGGGAGCGCGACAAGCTGCTGCATCTCGAAGATACGCTGCACAAGCGTGTTGTCGGCCAGGATGAGGCCGTGCGCGTCGTCTCCGAGGCCATCCAGAGAAGCAGAGCAGGCATTCAGGACCCGAACCGGCCCCTCGGCTCGTTCCTGTTCCTTGGCCCTACCGGCGTTGGCAAGACAGAACTGGCCAAGACGCTGGCAGAGGCGCTGTTTGACGATGAAAAGAATCTGGTGCGCATCGATATGTCGGAGTATATGGAGAAATTCTCCGTGTCGCGTCTGATCGGTGCGCCTCCCGGATATGTGGGCTATGAAGAGGGCGGCCAGCTGACCGAAGCCGTGCGCCGCAGACCGTATTCCGTCATTCTGTTTGACGAGATCGAAAAGGCGCACCCGGACGTGTTCAATATCCTGCTGCAGGTCCTCGACGACGGCCGCATCACCGACTCGCAAGGCAGAACCGTGGACTTCAAGAACACCATCATCATCCTGACCTCGAATCTCGGTTCGCAGGCCATTCTGGACGGCATCACGCCGGAGGGTGAAATCTCCGAAGCTGCGAAGAACGAGGTGCAGGCGCTCCTGCGCCGCAGCTTCCGCCCGGAATTCCTGAACCGGCTGGATGAGATCGTCTTCTATAAGCCCCTGTCGAAGGAAAACATCACTGGCATCATCGATCTGCAGATCGCGGCGCTTAATAAGCGCCTTGCCGACAAGCAACTCAAGTGCGAGCTGACCCCGGCGGCAAAGAGCTTTGTCATCGACGCGGCCTATGACCCGCAGTTCGGCGCAAGACCGCTGCGCCGCTACCTGCAGCACACGGTCGAGACGCTTCTTGCGCAGCGCATCCTGCGCGGCGACGTGCTCCCCGGTCAGACGCTGGTCTGCGACGAGCAGAACGGCGAGCTGGTCATCAGCGCGAAATAAAATACAAACGCCCTGCCGCAGCTCTCTGCGGCAGGGCATGAAAAACTCCGGGCCTTTCAGGCCCGGAGTTTTTTACGGTAAGACGCATGGCAGGACTGCACACCCTTCTCCGAATGCATGCTACACCCGTTACCCGGACAGCCAGCTCCGAAACGGCAACCTTGCGGCACACAGGGTAGACTGCTTAGTGCTGCTTGGTTCCCCACCTGACACGGTTCACAGAGCCCTATTGCGCAAGACCAGATCTTCAACACCGCTTATCCGGGTCAGACGACACAGCATACACCCTCGGTCGGGAATTCCTCCCCGCTGTAGCGGATTGCGGGTAACAGGGCACCGCTATCTCCCCAAGTAGTGCAGCCTTGCCATACGTCTCGCCGTTTTGCGTTCAGTCAAGCTTGCTCTCGACAAAATCGACCAGCTCGCCGACGGTCGCGATCTTTTCCTCCAGCTCCAGATCGACGCCGAGCTGCTCTTCCAGATCCATGACCATCTCGACGGTATCCAGCGAATCGACGCCGAGGCTTTCGAACGTGGTGTCGCGGGTGATCTCGTCTGCCGGAATATCGAGCTGCGAGGCAAGATACGCCTGAATCTTCTCAAACATCTTGAATTCCTCCGTTGTTACGGTTTCAAATTGCATAAGACTATGATACGAATATTTTCCCGGTTGTCAAGCATAAAAGTGTAAATATTCTGTGTTTTCGAAATTCTTTCATGGCAGGTCCTGCCTTCTTAGTTCAAAAAGTCGCGCAGCTTCTTGCTTCTGGACGGATGGCGCAGCTTGCGCAGGGCCTTGGACTCGATCTGGCGGATGCGTTCGCGCGTGACGTCGAACTCCTTGCCGACCTCCTCGAGCGTGTGCGGCTTGCCGTCGGTCAGACCGAAGCGCATCCGCAGCACCTGCTCCTCACGCGGGGTCAGCGTGGACAGGACCTCCTCAAGCTGCTCGCGCAGCAGCGTGTAGGACGCCTCCTCCGACGGCTGCGAGGCCTCGTCGTCCTGAATGAAGTCGCCCAGATGGCTGTCCTCCTCCTCACCGATCGGCGTTTCGAGGGAAACCGGCTCCTGCGCAATTTTCAGGACCTCCTCGACCTTGCTCTCCTCAATGTGCAGCTCGTCCGCGATCTCCTTCGTCGTCGGCTCACGGCCCAGCTTCTGCACCATGGAGTGCGACGTGCGCAGCACACGGTTGATCGTCTCGACCATGTGCACCGGAATGCGGATCGTACGCGCCTGGTCGGCGATGGCGCGGGTGATGGACTGCCGGATCCACCAGGTCGCATAGGTGGAGAATTTATAGCCCTTCGTATAGTCAAATTTTTCAACAGCCTTCATCAGGCCCAGATTGCCCTCCTGGATGAGATCGAGCAGCTGCATCCCCCGGCCCACGTAGCGCTTTGCGATCGACACGACGAGACGCAGATTGGCCTCAGACATACGCTTGCGTGCGTCCTCGTCGCCCTCGGCCATTTTTTTCGCGATCTCCTGCTCCTCCTCAGGCGTCAGGAGCTTGATGCGGCCGATCTCCTTGAGGTACATCCGCACAGGGTCGTCCAGCTTGGCGTTTTCCACGTCCTCGGGCAGCGCCTCCGGCTCGTCCAGATCCGCGGGCAGGCCCTCGTTCTCGATGGCCTGCATTTCACTGAGCGTGGGGTTGTCCATATCAGCTGTGCCGATGAGGTCCAGCACGTCGGAGACGTCGATCTCGATGCCGGCCTGCTCAAGAATGTCATAGAAGCGCTCGGTCTGGTCCTGCGTGGCGTCCACGTCGTCGAGCGTTTCAACCAGATGCTTGGAGGAAACCTTTCCGGTCTTTTTCGCCTCGGTAATCAGCGCTTCGAGCTTTTGGCGGTTTTCTGCCGTGAGATCCATCTTCTGCAGAAGTTCCAATTCTTTTCCCATTGCTTACCCTCCATACTGTTTTGTTGATTTCATCTGTTCGGCCAGCAGCCGCAGATTTTCCTCCGAGCGCGTCAGGCTCCGACCCTCATATTCTTCCTGGATCACGCGCAGATAATCCGCGAACGCTTCATCAGAAACGGGAGCGGTGTCCCGGCTCATCACATAGGACAGGTGCGCCATTTCCTCCGGCGTGAGATCCGGCCCCAGCGCGGCAAGCGAAACGGGCCGCCCGGACTGTACACGCTGGCGCAGGTCGGCCAGCACCCGGCCGAACAGGTCGACCGAAAACGCCTCCGCCGGGAGCTTCACGTTCGCGATCAGCTCCGGCTCACGCAGGAGCGTGCAGATCAGGCCCTCCTCGGCGGTCGCGGAACGGAGATTGTCATAGCGGATGGCGCGGGTCTTCGGCGCACGCTGGCGCGCGATGTCCAGCTCCTGCGCCTCCTGCTTTTTCTGCTCGATGGCGCGGGCCTTGCGGTAGGACTTTTTGATTTCCAGCTGCATGGCCTCCGGCGTGATGCCGGCGGCCTCTGCCGCGCGCCGTCCGTAGACCTCGCGCTGTACCGCGTTCGGGAATGTGGCGATGAGAGCGGCGGCCTGATTCAAAAATTCCACGCGCTGATCGTCGAGCGTCAGGTCGTATTTGCGCTTGAGGCTGTCCAGCCGGTACTCCGCCTGATTCTGGCAGGCGTCCAGCAGCACCTCAAAGCGCTGCGCGCCGTATTTTTTCAAAAACTCATCCGGGTCCTTCGCGCCCTGCATCCGCAGGACGCGCACCTGAATGCCGGTCTTTTCGAGCATGGGGATGGCGCGGCGCGTGGCGTTCTGCCCGGCCTCGTCGCCGTCGTAGGTCAAAATGACCTGATTGGTGTATTTGGCGAGAATATTCGCGTGCTCCTCCGTCAGAGACGTGCCGAGCGAGGCGACGGCGCAGTCGAACCCGTACTGGTGCAGCGCGATGGCGTCCATATAGCCCTCGGTCAGGATGATGCGGCCCTGCTTGCTCTTACGGGCAATATTGAGTGCGAATAAATTCTTGCGCTTGTTGAAGATGATCGTTTCGGGCGAGTTCAGGTATTTCGGCGTGGAATCGTCCATCACGCGGCCGCCGAAGCCGATGATATTGTTCCGGATGTCGATGATGGGGAACATGAGCCGGTTGCGGAACCGGTCGTACACGCCGCCGTTTTTGCCCCGCAGGGAAAGGCCCGCGTCGACCAGCTCGTCGAGCTTATAGCCCTTTTCCTTCATCGCGTCCGTAAGCTCCGCCCACGCGTTCGGGCTGAAGCCAAGCCCGAAGCGCTTGACTGTCTCCATGCTGAGCGCGCGCTTTTGTATGTACGCCTGCGCTTCGGTTCCGGCAGGGGAGAACAGCTGCTGGCGGAAGAACCGCGCCGCGTCCTTGCACAGCGCCCAGAGGCGCTCCTGCTTCTGGTACTGCGAGTGGTAATTCTCGTCCTCCGGGACCTCAAGCCCCGCACGCTTTGCAAGGAACCGCACCGCGTCGGGATAGTCCAGCCCCTCGATCTGCATGATGAAGTTGATCACGCCGCCGCCCGCGTGGCAGCCGAAGCAGTAATAAATCCCCTTGTCCGGCGCGACGGAGAACGACGCGGTCTTTTCCGAGTGGAACGGGCAGAGCCCAAAGAGGTTCGAGCCACGGCGCGTCAGGCTGACATACTGCCCCACGACTTCGTCGATGGGATTGCGCTCGGTGAGCGCGTCCAGAAACGGCTGCGGAAACGCCACGGGATCGACCTCCTTTCAGAATGTGTGGGCATCTGCCCCTGCAAAAATCGCGCGCAGCAGCGACTCAGCGCACCTGCCACGTCGCGGGGATAAACAGCTCCGAATACTTATAGACCGCGTAGCGGTCGGTCATGCCGGCAATGTAGTCGCAGACGATGCGCTCCATGCCGTCAAAGTCCAGCTGCGGGAGAAAATCCGGCGGTAGCCTTTCGGGGTTTTTCATGTAATACTCAAACAGCCTGCACAGCATATCCTTCGCCTTCGATTCCTCACCCTTGGCGACGGGATTCGTATAGACGCGGGCAAACATGAACGTGCGCAGCCGGTCCATGGCCTGCGCCACGTCCGGCTGCATACCGAGCGTGCCGGTCAGCAGCGTGTTTTCGATCATGTTCTCGACCAGCGTGTTGATCCGCTGTGAATGCGAGTGGCCGAGAATTTCCGCGATCTGCGCCGGGATATCGGCCTCGGTCAGAATCCCGGCGCGCATGGCGTCGTCGATATCATGGTTAATGTACGCAATGCGGTCGGACGTGCGCACGATCTGGCCCTCGAGCGTCTCGGGGATAAAGTCTCCCGTGTGGCCGAGAATGCCCATGCGCACCTCATAGGTCAGGTTCAGTCCCGCGCCGTCGCGCTCAAGCTTGTCCACCACGCGCAGCGACTGCTCGTTGTGGCGGAAGGGCTTGTCCAGCATACTGGACAGCGCCTTTTCTCCCGCGTGGCCGAACGGCGTGTGGCCCAGATCGTGGCCGTAGGCCGCGGCCTCCGCCAGATCCTGATTGAGCCGCAGTCCGCGGCAGATTGTCCGCGCGATGCGCGCGACCTCCAGCGTGTGGGTCATGCGGGTGCGGTAATGGTCGCCCTCCGGCGATAAAAACACCTGCGTCTTGTGCATCAGGCGGCGGAAGGATTTGCTGTGGAGAATGCGGTCGGCGTCGCGCTGGTAGCAGGTGCGCACGTCGTTGTCGTCCTCCGGCTCCGGCCGACCCTTTGTCTCGGCGGCCTTCTGCGCCTGCGGGGACAAAAACTCGTATTCCTCCTGCTCCATCCGTTCGCGCACGTTCATAAAACCCCACCTTGCCTTGTCAGAATACCTGTTATTTTTGAATTCCCTGTGGAATTTGCGTGAATTTTCTTTAAAAACTTATCGGATTTTAACGCCGTGCAGTTCCGTCCCTGTCCGTTCCGGGCGGAGGCTTCCGGCAGAAAGTTCCCGCAGAGCAGCGGCAAATGCAGCTTCTTCCGGCTCTGGCAGAAGGACGGTCATGGCAATCTCTGCGCTATAGTCCGTGTCCCGGAGAAGCCCGCTGTGCTTTTCCAACTCCAGCTTTACACGCTCAAAAAGCGCATAGGGGCAGGCAAGATGCAGCACGCTCCACGGGCGCAGTTCGGAGATGCCCGCGTCGTCCAGCGCGTCCTTCGCGGCCTTCGTGTACGCGCGGCAAAGGCCGCCCGCACCCAGAAGAATCCCGCCGAAATACCGCGTCACGACGCACAGCACGTCCTGTACGCCCTCGCGTTCGAGCACGTTCAGAATCGGCTGGCCGGCCGTGCCCTGCGGCTCGCCGTCATCGCTGTAGCGCTTCTGGCCGGAATGCAGGATGTAGGCCCAGCAGTTGTGCCGGGCGTCATATTCCTGCTTTTTGACGGCTTCCAGCCGGGCTCTGGCTTCGGCCTCCGTCGTGACGGGGGTGATCAGGCCCAGAAACCGCGACTTCTTTTCCATATATTCCGATGTGCCTTCCCCGGCGGGGACCAGGAATTGTTCCATTATACTTCCTCTATTACATACTGACGCAGTCTGCCGAATAAGGTTTCATCCAGAACCGCGTCGATCTGAATTCCGTTGTCTGCATACTCGCTGGAGAGCACCTGCGCCGTATCGTGGAGCGCGGCGACCATGCCGCCCTGCTGATACGGAAGGAGCAGCTTTACGCGGTGCTTTCCGCGTCCGAGCTGCGTCTCGATGGCCTCCCTGAGCGCGTCCAGCCCATAGCCGCTCGCCGCCGAGATCGCGACCTTGTCGCTCCCGCGCGGAATTTCGTCGTCCGGGACAAGATCACACTTGTTATAGCATTCCAGAACGGGCGTGCCGGGCTTTGCCAGCTCCGCGATCAGGCGGTTCACGACCGCGATATGATCCTCACGCTCCGGGTCGGCGCTGTCGATGACGTGGACGAGCAGATCCGCATATTCCAGCTCCTCAAGCGTAGCGCGGAACGCTTCGACCAGATGGTGCGGCAGCTTTGCGATAAAGCCGACCGTGTCCGACAGCAGCGCCTGACACGTATCGGAGACGGTCAGCTGCCGCGTCGTGGTGTCGAGCGTGTCGAACAGGCGGTTATTCGCCGGGATATCAGAGCCCGTGAGTGCGTTCAGAAGCGTCGACTTGCCCGCGTTCGTATAGCCGACGAGGGCCACAACGGGCAGCTCGTTCTTCTGCCGCCTGCGGCGCTGCTCGGCGCGGGTCTTGCGCACGAGCTCGAGATTTTCGCGCAGCTTCTGGATGCGCGAACGGATATAGCGCTTATCGGTTTCCAGCTGCGTTTCGCCGGGGCCTCTCGTGCCGATGCCGCCGCCGAGACGGCCCATTTCCTCGTTCCAGACCGTGAGCCGGGGCAGATAATACTGATACTGTGCCAGCTCGACCTGAAGCTTGCCTTCACGCGTTTTGGCGCGCTGGGCGAAGATATCAAGAATGAGCGCACTGCGGTCGAGCACGGTCGTTTTTAAAATATCTTCCAGCGTCCGCGTCTGCGAGGGGGTCAGGTCATTGTCGAAAATGACCATGTTCGCGCCCGTTTCCAGCACGAGCTGGCGGACCTCCTCGGCCTTGCCCTCGCCGATGAACGAGCGGGGGTCGGGGGTGTGCTTGTTCTGCAGGACCTTTCCGGCGCATTCGCCGCCTGCGGTATTGAGAAGGGCCTCCAGCTCGTCCAGCGTCGTCTCGGTCGCAGTCTCTTCCTTTGTGAAGCAGTCCGCGTTGAGGCCCACGAGCACGGCCCGGTCGATCGTTTTTCGGTTCAGTTCTTCCATAAATCCATTTCCGTCAGTTTCTTACAAATTGCGACAAGCATGAAAAAAGCCCGCACCGATACGCGGTGCGGACTGTCTTCTTACTTCAGGCCGTATTTCTTGTTGAAACGGTCGACACGTCCACCGGTGTCAACAAGCTTCTGCTTGCCGGTGTAGAACGGGTGACACTTGGAGCAAATTTCAACCTTGATGTCCTTTTTGGTAGAACCAGTCTCAATAACTGCACCACACGCGCATCTGATAGTAGTCTGTTCGTACTTGGGATGGATACCTTCCTTCATGAGTTTCACCTCTCTCATCAGATTTCTGTAAAAAGGCAGACTGCCCTTCCCTTGGTTCAAACGCCTAGCTATAGTACCACAGGATGCGCCAGAATGCAAGGATAATTTTCAATTTTTCTTCCGGAACGCAAAAAACAGCCTGCAGCCGTCGGGCTGCAGGCCGGCTGTGCCGCTTACTGGAGGTTCCGGCGTTTGCGGAGCATGAAGTAGGTGAGAAAATAGAGGATCGCGCCGAGGACAAGATCTGCGAGCAGGGACAGGAGCATGGCACCGTGGAAAAACTGGGCGACGGCGTGCGGAGCCTCACTGACGACCCCATTGACGACGACCATACGGCCGCCTGAAAAGACATTTTGCAGCAGGTGGTTCAGGAGGGAGCTGTCATCTGCAAGGCCTGCAAGCGTGCAGACGCCGAAGATCTGCTGCACGGCCTGAATGACAAAATAGAACACGACGGAAAGAAGCCCCTTATGGTTGGCAAAGCTGTAGCCGATGGACATGGCCGCGTAGAACAGCAGGCAGGTGACAAGCAGGCTGACGAACAGCATCGCAAAGGTCTCCAGCGCAATGGCGATGCCGTTACCGGTGTAATAGCTGCCCAGCTCGCGCAGTCCGGATATAAAGTTGTTATATAGCTCTGTTGACACGCCGCCCTGCCAGATCACGATGGCGAGGGCAAGCAGCTCCGCCGCAAACGTGAACAGGAAAAAGAGCGCGGCGGTAATCAGCTTCGACCAGAGCAGGCTGTGGACACCGACGGGAAGCGTGAACATGAGATAGCCCTCGTCGGTAAGGAAGTTCTGGTGGAAGCGCTTGATCATCAGAACGGTGGAGAAGACCATCACGCCAAGACCCGCCAGCACATAGACAATGGCGAGCAGAACGCTGACAATATAGAGGACGCGCGTGGGATTCGGCACCTGCTGCAGGATCTGATTTGCGACGCGGGAAAAGACAGCCAGCAGCAAGAGCGCGCCGAACAGCGGCGCCATCAGACGGCCTGTGGCGCGGAACTCGTGTTTGATCAGTTTTCCCAGCATTTGAATACCTCCCGGAACAGGGCGTCGACCGACTGGCCGCGCGTCTCGCGGATCTCCTCGCAGCTCTCGTGCAGCGCGATGTGTCCATGATCGAGGAAAATGACATCATCAAGCACCGGCTCGACATCGGCGATCAGGTGTGTGCTGATGATGACGGCAGCCTCGGGGTTATAGTTTGAAATAATGGTATGCAGGATATAATCGCGCGTGGCGGGATCGACGCCGCCGATCGGCTCGTCGAGCAGATAGAGCTTCGCTCTGCGGCTCATGGTAAGCACGAGCTGGACCTTTTCCTTCATGCCCTTGGACATCTGACGGACGGACTGGTTGAGATCCAGACCGAGCTGCGAGAGCATCCGTTCGGCGGCTGCGCGGTCAAAATCGGCAAAGAAGTCGCCATAGAAATCAAGCAGCTGGCGCGTCTTCATCCAGGGGCTGAGCGTGATGCGGTCCGGCAGATAGGACACGACGGCGTTGGTCTGCGGTGACGGTGCCTGGCCGCCGATCAGCACTTCTCCGCTGGTGGGCTGCAGCAGCCCCATGGCAAGCTTGATCAGGGTGGATTTTCCGCTGCCGTTTGGCCCAAGCAGGCCAACGATACGGCCGGGTTCGAGCGCGAGATCGATATGGTCGAGCGCCATGGCCGCGCCATAGCGCTTTTCCAGCGCGCGGCATTCAAAGATCGGCATGTTCCTGTTCCTCCATTTGATCGAATAGATTGTGAATTTCCTGCTTTCCGCAGCCAAGCGCGCGCATGGCCGCGAGATACTGCCGGGTCTGCGCCTCGGCGAGCGAGCGGCGCGCAGCGGCGACGGCGGCTGCATCCTCGGTGACGAACTTGCCGGCGGTGCGCTGCGTGTAGATCAGTCCCGCGCGTTCAAGATCTGCAAAGGCGCGCTGCACGGTATTCGGATTGACACCGGCGTCGGACGCAAGGTCACGCACCGATGGGAGCTTGCAGCCGGGCGGATAGCCGCCGGAGACAATCTGCTGCTGAAGGCGCGCAACGAGCTGCGTGTAGATGGGTTGATCGGCCTGAAATTGCCAGGACATGAAGTCACCTCCTGTACTGCTGTATTAAGTGATTAACACAGTAGCACAGGAGGCGTGATTTGTCAAGCGGTTTTTAGAAAATACCGCAGTTTTTCATTTTTTCTTCCGGAAAATTCTATACTTCTGTTCCATTCCGGCGCAGCAGCACGTACCCGGCGCGCCAAAGAGCGTATACAGATCTGCAGCGCGGCATTCCATTGCAAGCGCGACTCAAAATTCAGCGGGAGCACACACAGAGTTCTGTGCGTGCTCCCGCTGGTTTCAGCTTCGGAAGCTACTTCATATACTTGTCTGCAGTGAAGCCGTACGGCAGCATCGCGCCAAGGGATTCGGCAACATAGGTGCCGTCGCTGCGGCCCATGTAGATCATGAAGCTGGGCGCGCAGAATTCCTGCATGACCTGACGGCAGACGCCGCAGGGCGGGAAAATATCGGCGGCATCGCCGTCCTTGCCGCCGACGACGGCGATGGCGGAAAACTCCCGCTCGCCCTCGGAGACGGCCTTGAAAAATGCGGTGCGCTCAGCGCAGTTGCTGGGGCCGTAGGCCGCGTTTTCAATGTTGCAGCCGAGATAGACCTTCCCGCTCTTTGTCAGCAGCGCCGCGCCGACCGTAAAGCCGGAGTACGGCACATAGGCGAATTTCATCGCGGCAAGCGCCTGACGGACAAGCTCTTCCGGTGTCATGGGCGTTCTCCCTTCCTTCCTCTTAAACCAGCTCCGCAGCAAAGCTCCTCCCCGGCGTCTGGTACGGGACGCCAAGCAGCTCCGTCACGGTCGCAGCGATGTCGCAGAAGCCTGCGCGCGTGCCAAGATTGACGGGCTTTACTTTTTTGCCGAGCGCGATCATGGGGATATACTCGCGCGTGTGGTCGGTATGCTTGAGATAGCCGGGGTCGCAGCCGTGGTCGGCGGTGATGATGACGCAGTCGTCGTCTCCGAGCTTTGCAAGCAGCTCCGGCAGCCAGGTGTCAAATTCATGCAGCGCCTGTGCGTAGCCGTCCGGGTTCCTGCGGTGGCCGTAGAGCATATCGAAATCAACGAGATTCACGAAGCACAGGCCGGTAAAGTCCCGGTCCGCGATTTCGAGCGTCTTTGCAAGGCCGTCAGTATTGCCGGAGGTGTAGGTGAACTCCGTCATGCCGCGTCCGGCGAAAATATCGTGGATCTTGCCGACTGCGATCATATCCTGTCCGGCCTCGACAATCGCGTCGAGCATGGTCTTTGCGGGCGGCTCAAGCGAGAAATCATGGCGGCGGGACGTGCGCGTGTACGGCCATTCGCCCTCGAACGGGCGGGCGATGACGCGGCCCACGCCGTATTTGCCGACAAGAAGCTTTCGTGCGATGCGGCAGTATGCATAAAGCTGCTCAGGCGGGACGACAGATTCATGCGCTGCGATCTGGAACACGGAATCCGCCGACGTGTAGACGATCAGATCACCGGTCTGCACGTGCTCGCGGCCATAGTCCTTGATGACCTCGGTGCCGGAATACGGCAGGTTGCACAGCACCCCCCGGCCTGTCTGCTCGGAAAACGGCTTCAGGACCTCTTCGGGGAAGCCGTGCGGGAACGTCGGCAGCGGCTGCGGCGAGACGAGACCCGCGATCTCCCAATGGCCGATGGTCGTATCCTTGCCGCGCGAAAGCTCCTGCAGCCTCGCAAGCGCGGCCTGCGGACGGTCTGTCTTCGGCAGATAGTCCACGCCGTCCAGATTGCCGAGGCCCATGGAAATGAGGTTCGGCATGGCGAACTTCGGAGACTGGCTGCACGTGTGCAGCGTATTGGCTCCGACGTCGCCGAACTCCGCCGCGTCGGGCTCATAGCCCACGCCGCAGGAGTCAAGAACGATCAGAAATACTCGTTTCATTGCTTATTTCTCCAGTTTCACAGCCGTCTCAAGCGCCAGCTTCATCATGTTCGTGAAGCCGTTCTGCCGCTCCTCGGCGGTGCAGTTTTCGTTTCGCAGCAGATGGTCGGACACCGTGCAGATGGCAAGCGCACGCTTGCCTGCGCGGGCCGCGTTCATATAGAGGGCCGCAGCCTCCATCTCGACGGCCATGACACCCATCTTCTTCCACGCCTGATTGCCGATCCAGCCGCCAGTCATATCGCCGTCGTCGCCGTAGAAGCGGTCGGAGGACAGAATGTTGCCGACGTGATAGGGAAGCCCCAGCTCCTTGGCTGTCTCGACGCAGGTCTCGAGCATATGATAATCCGCAATGGGCGCGAACGTGCCGGGCAGATGGTACTGGCCCGCCCAGTTCGAATCCGTGCAGGCGCCCTGCCCGATGACGATATCGCGCAGGTTGATATTCTCCTGCATCGCGCCGGTCGAGCCGATGCGCATGATGTTTTCCACGCCGAACACGGTATACAGCTCCCAGGAATAGATGCCGATGGACGGCATACCCATGCCGGAGGCCATGACGGAAATTTTTACGCCGTGGTACGTGCCGGTATAGCCGTGGATGCCGCGGACATTATTGACGAGAACTGCGTTTTCCAGAAAGTTTTCCGCAATGAACTTCGAGCGCAGCGGGTCGCCGGGCATGAGAACAGTCTTACCAAAGTCGCCGGGCTTGGCATTGATATGCGGAGTCGGATAATTCGCCATAAAATTGGTTCCTTTCTATGTGTATGATGGGGGAAATCGCAATATGCGGTTTTTTTCAAATTTGCGAGCTGGTCATGTCTCCGACGGCCCCTTCTTTTCCGCCTTGCCGGAAAAGAAGGGGGAGAAAAGGGGCGCTTGTTACGGTACGCCAAACTTGTGAATTGTTGCGTTAGAATAACTGCGGCAAATTAGCTTTGCGTTCAAAACTTGCAGAGCAGTACGAATTCACCGAAGTCTTGTAGGGGCCGATGCCCACATCGGCCCGTTGGGCAATCACGAATTCGCCGAAGATTCTCGTAAAAACGGTCTGTACTGCGCGGGCCGATGCGATGCCCGCAGGCTAGTTTCGAGGCGCAACCGCGCTTTGCGCGGCTCTTAGCGCCGAAGATGGGCATCGGCCCCTACATAGCTGGCGCGGGAGCGCCTTTGGGTGCGTTACTGCTTCTCCGCCTCCAGCTTCTTGACGATCTTGACCACGCGGCTGGTGCCGAGGCGGGACGCGCCGAGCTCGATGAACTTTTCCGCGTCCTCCAGCGACGAAATGCCGCCGGCGGCCTTGATCTTCACGCCGGGCTTTACGTGCTTCGCGAACAGCTCCACGTCATGGAACGTCGCGCCGCCGGTGGAGAAGCCGGTGGAGGTCTTGATGTAGTCCGCGCCGGAATCGGAGACAATTTCGCACATCTTGATCTTCTCGTCGTCCGTCAGCAGGCACGTCTCGATGATGACCTTCAGGAGCTTGCCCTCGCAGTGCTGCTTGACGGCCTTGATCTCTTCGAGCAGATCGTCCCAGCGCTGGTCCTTGACCCAGCCGATGTTGATGACCATATCGACCTCGTCCGCGCCGTTCTGGACCGCGTCGAGCGCTTCGAGGCACTTGGCCTTCGTCGTGTCGTAGCCGTTCGGGAAGCCGATGACGGTGCAGATGGGCAGCTTGTCCCCGACGTAGTCCTTCGCCTGCTTCACATAGGAAGCGGGGATGCAGACGGACGCGGTATGATACTTCATGCCGTCGTCGCAGATGGCCTTGATCTCGGCCCAGGTCGCCGTCTGGGCGAGGAGGGTGTGATCGACTTTACTGAGGATCTCGTTCAGTTCCATGGAGAAGTTCCACCTTTCTGTGTTCGTTGATATAGTCCTGATAGCATTTATGGCACATGGCGATATAACTGTCGTTGCCGCCCAGGAAGACCTGATCGCCCTCGGTGACGACATAGCCGTCGGGGCTGATGCGGGCGTTCGTGGTCGCCTTGCGGCCGCAGTCGCAGATGGTTTTGATCTCGGTAATGGAGTCGGCCAGCTCAAACAGCCTCCGGCTGCCGGGGAAGAGCTTCGTCTGGAAATCCGTCCGCAGGCCGAAGCACAGAACGGGCAGGTTCTCGCGGTCGACAAGCTCCCGCAGCTGATCAATCTGCTGCCCGGTCAGGAACTGACATTCATCGACAATGATCACGTCCGCCCTGCCGTGCGCGGCGTATTGTTTGCGCAGGTCGCACTCCGGGCCGATCGCCTCGCACTGCGCCGTCAGGCCGATGCGCGAACGCAGCGTGAATTCTCCGTCGCGCCGGTCGGCGGCAGGCTTGATGAGCCAGACGCGCATCCCGCGCTCTTCGTAATTATATTTGGTAATGAGCGCCGTCGCCGTTTTGCTCGAGCCCATTGCGCCGTATTTAAAGTACAGCTTCGCCATATCCTCATCCCTTCTTTTATGGGGTATTAGTTATTATACCAAAACTTTTCCCCGTTTGGAAGGGGCATTTTGCGTTTTTCGCCGGAATCACTGCGGATGGCCTCCGCACGCATTTATCATATTTTGCTTACAATTTATCATATTGTCTGTTTCTGCACGGAATCTGCGCTTTTGCCTTGCACTTTTTTCCGCCGCGTGCTATACTGCCACTGAAATTTCGGATACAGGAGGGCTTCATATGTCCATTCTTTTGACTGGCGGCGCCGGGTTCATCGGCAGCCACACCGCCGTTTCCCTGCTGAACGCGGGACAGGATATCGTCATTGTTGATAATCTGTACAACAGTTCTCCGAAGGTCATTGACCGCATCGAGCGCATCACCGGCAAGCGCCCGGTCTTCGTCGAGGCAGACTGCTGCGACAGGGCCGCGATGGACAGGCTTTTTTCCGACTACGACATCACCGGCGTCATCCACTTTGCCGGACTCAAGGCCGTCGGCGAATCCGTCGAAAAGCCGCTGCTCTATTACCGCAACAATCTGGACTCCACGCTGACCGTTCTGGAGGTCATGCGCGAGCATAACTGCCATCAGTTCGTCTTCTCGTCCTCGGCCACGGTCTACGGCGACCAGCCTGCGCCACTGTATGAGACGGCGCAGACCGGCGGCTGTTCCAATCCCTACGGCTGGACGAAGTTCATGATCGAGGAGATTCTGAAGGGTGCCTGCAGGGCCGATCCGGCGCTTTCTGTCGTGCTGCTCCGCTACTTTAACCCCATCGGCGCGCACGAATCCGGCCTGATCGGAGAAAACCCGAACGGCATTCCCAACAATCTGATGCCCTACATCACGCAGGTCGCCATCGGCCGCCGCGAAAGGCTGACCGTCTTCGGCGACGACTACGACACCCCGGACGGTACCGGCGTGCGCGATTATATCCACGTCGTCGATCTGGCCGAGGGCCATCTGTGCGCGATCCGCTATGCGCAGGCGCACACCGGCTGCGAGGTCTTCAACCTCGGCACCGGCCGCGGCGTCAGCGTGCTGGAAATGGTGCACACCTTCTCCGAGGTCAACAATGTTCCCGTCCCCTACGTCATCGGCCCGCGCCGCGCAGGCGATCTGGCCACGGTCTACGCAGACCCCGCCAAGGCAAAGCAGATCCTTGGCTGGGAGGCAAAGAAAACGCTTGCCGATATGTGCCGCGACAGCTGGCGCTGGCAGACCCGGAACCCGTCCGGATATTAAGCCCGGAGCTTTCGAAAAACACATAGAACCCTGCACCGGAACGCCGGTTTTCAGATTTCGCCAGAAAACGGTTGCATTTTTGAAGAAAAGATGCTATGATATCAGCGCATCAAACAGGCAGGGTTCGTACATCGGTAGTACAGCGGCTTCCCAAGCCGCGGAGGCGGGTTCGACTCCCGTACCCTGCTCCATGATTGCCGAACACTATAGATGAAATGGCAAAAAAG
>UMGV01030110.1_pt1 | contig 31918 bp, 29 predicted proteins | sample 1965361 | NCBI WGS metagenome assembly UMGV01 (sample SAMEA4836081, study PRJEB28245) | human gut metagenome | biome: gut microbiome; material: fecal sample | place: Denmark | collected 2008
ATAATGTTTATTTGGCAACTCTAAACTTATCTGACAGTCCATTATTAACACACGATAGTTTAATGAATGTAATAAATAATTTATATGATATAAAATCTAAAGGAGTTAAAACTCAAACACTTCAATTAGGAGATACAAATAAAGCAAAATTAACTGTAGAAGAAATAGCAATTGCAACCAATAAAGGTTGGAATGTTATATAAATAAGGAGGGAGAAAAATGGCAAATATATTAAAAATTAAAAGAGGTTTAAAGGCCGACATCAGTAAACTAACATTAGTAGCTGGAGAGTTAGCAGTAGCATTAGATACTCAAGAGTTATATGTTGGTGATAAAGATGGTAATGTAAAAATAATTAAAGGTGGAGCTTCTGGAGCTGTTGAAAGCGCTGATAAATTAACAGTAGCAAGAACAATTACAGCAACAGGAGACGCAACTGGTTCAACTGCTTTTGATGGATCTCAAAATGTTGAGATGGCATTAGAATTAGCAACTAGCGGAGTAACTGCTGGTACTTATTCAAAAGTAACTGTTGATACAAAAGGTAGAGTAACAGCTGGTTCTAATATTACTGTTGAGGATATTGGAGATTTATCAACAACTTTAGCTGGATTAGCAACAAAAAAAGAATTAAGTGGATATGTAAAAACTACAGACTTAACTACTGAATTAAACAAAAAAGTAGATAAGGTAGCAGGAAAATCTTTAATTGATGATACAGAAATTACAAGATTAGCTTCTGTTGAAAACTATAATGATACTGCAATCAAAGCTGATATAGCTAAGAAAGCTGATGCGACTGCAATGACTGCTGCTTTAGGTGGAAAAGTAGATAAGGTTGAAGGAAAAGTATTATCAAGTAACGACTATACTACAGCAGAAAAAGAAAAATTAGCAGGATTATCTAATTATAATGATACAGAAATTAAAGCTGATATAGCTAAAAAAGCAAATGCAGCAGATGTTTATACACAAACACAAGTAAATACTGAGTTAAGCAAAAAGGCAGACAAAACAACAGTTGAATCATTAACAACTACTGTTAACGGAAAAGCAAATAAAGCTACTACTATTTCAGGATATGGTATCACAGATGCTTACACAAAAACTGAAGTAGATGCAAAAGTATCATCAGTTTATAAATACAAAGGTAGTGTGGCTGACGAAAGTGCATTACCTACTGAAGGTCAAGTAACTGGTGATGTTTATAACCTAGAAGACACAGGAATGAATGTTGCATGGACTGGTGAAGGATGGGATAAATTAGGTTCTGTGATAGACTTAACACCATACTTAACTAAAGAAGATGCAGGTAAGACATATGCCGCTAAAGCAACTACACTTGAAGGTTATGGTATTACAGATGCATACACTAAAACAGCAGCAAACACTGAATTAGACAAAAAGGTAGATAAAGAAACAGGAAAACAATTATCTACAAACGACTATACAACTGCTGAAAAAACAAAATTAACTGGTATTGCAACAGGAGCAGAAGTTAATAAAATTGATGCAGTAAAAGTTAATGGAACAGCTTTAGGAATTACAGATAAGGCTGTAAATATAGATTTATCTAATTACGCAACTAAATCTACAACATTGGCAGGATATGGCATTACAAACGCTTATACTGAAGATGAAGTTAATACTGCATTAGGTAAGAAAGCCAACAGTAGTGACGTTTATACAAAGACTGAAGTTAATAACAGTTTAGCAAATAAACTAAGCAAAACAGACGTAATTGATGGGGGCACTTTCTAATAAGTGCTCCTTATTTTTTTAAAGAGGTGAGAACGAGATGGGCTCTATTAAAGAGAAAATAAAATATATAAAAGAAACAAAGAAAATGATAAGAGAGGCTATCATCGCTCAGGGCGTAGATGTGCCGGAAAACACTACATTTAGAGATTATGCAAATAAGATAGATAGCATAAAAAATACTACACATGTATCAGATAATACAACACTTGCGTCTGGTACGGCAGTAGAAAAGAAAATATATTATTTAAGTAAAACAAAGGAAAATATAAAGAGAGCTATCGTAGCAGCAGGAGTAAGTGTATTAGAAGCAGATACTTTTAGAAGTTATGCTGACAAAATAGCTCAAATAAAAAAATAGGAGGGGTGAAAAATGGCTAATAAAATTACATGGGCTGATAAGGTAGCCCTTCAAGAAAAACCAGATGTTGTAGCAGAAAATAAAGTTACGGCAGCAGATATGAATCAGATTAAAACGGCTGTTAATGAGACAATAGATACAATGCCAAGTAATTTGGTAAATGGACAAGCCGAAGGAAGTATCAGGTCTATTGGTGCTTATGATGAAACAGGGAAATTATTGGGTAAAAATGCACAAGCATTTGGAAAATCTACAACAGCATCAGGCATAGCAGCACACGCAGAAGGATATGGTACGACAGCATCAGGTAATTATTCACACGCAGAAGGGTATGGCACAACAGTATCAGATAATTACTCTCACGCAGAAGGATATGGTACGACAGCATCAGGCAGTTACTCTCATGTAGAAGGATATGGTGCAAAAGCATTAGGTAACTACTCTCATGCAGAAGGAAGTTATACAAAAACATTAAATAATTACTCTCATGCAGAAGGAAATCATACTGAAGCATCAGGACTGTCTTCCCATGCAGAAGGAGCAGATACAATTGCATCAGGTAATCAGTCCCACGCAGAGGGAGTCCATGCAACAGCACAAGGTGAAAATCAACACGTTCAAGGTAAATATAATATAGCAGATACGATAAACGCCCATATTGTGGGAAACGGTAGCGATAGTTCTAATAGATCAAACGCTCACACATTAGACTGGTCAGGCAATGCTTGGTTCTCTGGTGATATTTATACTGGCTCAACAAGTGGGAAAAATAAGGATGATGGGTCTGTTAAGTTGCCTGTAGTATATAGTGGGACAACTGCGCCAAGCAATGACATAGGAAAAAACGGAGATTTATATGTTTTATTAGATAGTTAGAGAGGTGAGATAGATGGCAACATTATATAGCGATAAAAGATGGAACGGCGAGGGGTCTTGCTATTGGCGTATCCGTGTAGATTATAGTGCTAATAGTGCTAGTGTTTATGTTGATGTAGGTCCTTCTGGTTGGTCTATATGGCTACGTTTCACCACAGGAAACAATACTTTCACAAAAAATGCTGCTACTTATTATGCTAGTAATAACGGAACGGGTTCAAATCTTTTAGGGACACTCTCTATAAGTCCTAATAGTGCTACAACGATAACTCAAACTTGTTCCGGAAGTTCGTGGGGAGGTTCTGTCAATGGCTCATCATCTGTCACAATTCCTCAACAAAATGCATCTTTCAATTTGAATATTTTGAATCCCGATGATTCAGAGCCTTATCAAACAGGTGAAGCAGGAACTGTTGAGCAATCAATAAATGGAGGAAGTTATACAAGAGTCTATAATGAAGGAGCTAATTCTTATCCGTTAGGGACAACTTTTAATTACAGAAATTTTACGCCGGGAGCACATAGAGAATTATCTTCTGTAACTGGTATTAGTCCTAGTAATACAACAGGTCCTTGGAGCTTAACTTTATCTAGCAGTGGAGCATCTGTTAATTTTAAAACTGCTTGGAAGAATTACACTTTTAGGACATATAAAGGAGAGGGAACAACTGAAATTTCCACAATAACTCAACAATATAATACGACTTATAATGTTCCACACCCAACTCCACCAACAGGGTATTTATTTGCTGGATTTTATAGTACAGGTTCATTAAGTAGCATTTCATCAAAAGATTCCGTATTCGAATCGGGAAATGGAGGAATTGAAGTTTATAATAATAGCGCAAATGGGACGGTTACTTATACAAGAGTACAAGATGATGATGGGGTGCCATCGGCTTGTAAATATTTTGGAAATGGCGGAAGAGCTTACTATATAAGAATAGATAAAGCAACTGGAACAGCTTCTCCTTATTGCGGAGGTTTCTATTTATTAACGCAATCTGCTGCTAATCATGTTTATAGACATATTATATGGGCAAAAATACCTGTAGGTTATACAATTGGAGATTATCGTAATTCAATTGGCGACGGAGGATACAGTGAATGGCTTACCGATACTGCTGGAACGGGCGATTGGTATAGATACGTATATGATGTTCACGCAGGTTCTTCTGGAAATTTCTCTACTTTAGGGCATGTTGCAATAAGAGCAAATAATGGAGACAATAATGCTGCTGTTACTTGGTATGTATGTGCTACTCAAATAACTGATATTACAAATAATTATGCGACATATACCTTTGACGCTAATGGAACGGCTGAATATTTCTATGCTCCAGTAGCTTATAACATTGCATATGATGCGAACGGCGGTAGTAATGCACCATCAACACAAATAAAAACATACGGACAAAATCTTGTATTGAGCTCACAAATTCCAACTTATAACGGTTATGATTTTGTTGGATGGGCGCAAGCCGGGGAAGATACTATTTATTCTCCAGGACAAACTCTAAGCTCAGATTTAAGTAGATATAGCGGGGCAACGATAACTTTTTATGCTGTTTGGGTTCAGGATCAGGCAAGATTAAGTGTAAATAAAAATTCAATCTGGTCTCAAGGAAAAGGATATTTTAAAAAGAATAACGAATGGAAGAAGATAAAGACGATATATACAAAAGTAAATGGGGAATGGAAAGCTGGACATTTGGAAAGATTAAAAAAAGAATGGGAAAATGTATGTTGTTTCATTAAAGGCTCTCAAGTTAGGATAACTTTAGATGGAGTTACTAAGAATATTGAAGATTTAAAAGTTGGAGAACAGATTGTTATTTACAATGAAGATGAAAAAAGGTTTGAGTTATCCACAGTTTCGGATACACCAAGAAATAATAATGTTACAGATAAAGCCACAATTGTATTAGAAAATGGTATAACTATCGAAATGAATGCATATCATCCTTTATTAACAACAAAAGGATACCACTCTTTAACAGGGCACGAGGGATTGCCTTTATTGACAGATAAAGACATTCTTGTTACAATTAATGGAGAAATAAAAATTAAGCAAATAGTTAGAGAAACAATAGAGCCAATTACTATGTATAATTTATCCGTAAATGGAGAACATCATAATTATGTTGTTAATTCTGTAGTTGCTCATAATGCAAATTGTCCAGTGCAATAAAGAAGTGGTATAAATGGTAAATCAAATAAAACTAAAAAGAGGAGGAGGTAGAATATTATGGCAAATACAATAAAAATAAAGAGAGGCAAGTCTAATAATTTATCAGTGAGCAATTTGCAAGATGGAGAATTAGCTCTTACTCTTGATACTAATAAGCTTTATACTAATAAGGGACAAATTTCTCCAGATAATGTATATGTTGGAGATACAGAACCTACGGATTCGAATATAAAATGTTGGATTTCTCCATCTGGTAAAATAGATCTGAGCTCTTTATGGGATCAAATATATCCTGTCGGTTCTATTTATATCACTGTAAATGCGACTAATCCTTCAGTATTGTTTGGTGGAACTTGGGAACAGGTAAAAGGTAAATTTTTAGTTGGCGTTGATTCATCTGATACAGATTTTGAAACTAGTGGAAAAACAGGCGGTGAAAAGACACACACTCTAACAGTTGATGAAATACCAAGTCATACTCACGATATGGACGACGCTGTCTATGGTAATTATAAAAATAGGTTGGGTATAAGAGGAGACGGTGGAGGTGGTAAGGGCTTAATACCTAGTATGATGCAAACGACGGGCTACTCGAAATATATACCTACCAATACTGGTGGTGGACAAGCTCATAACAATATGCCACCTTATTTAGCTGTATATATGTGGAAAAGGATTTCGTAGTTTTAAAAAAGGAGATGATATAAATGGCTCAGATAAATTGTGGAACTTTATATGGGTATCAGAATAATAATACTGCTTATGGTGCTTTTACCGTTTACTTTGCTTATGATGGCACTACAAGAAATGGCACAACTGTTACTATTACTAATCCTCGAGTTAAATGTACAGAGTATGGTGCAGATGGATATACTACAAATACTATTTTTATCAATAGTGTAACTTTAAATGGTACTAGCTTGGGCATATCAGGGTCATTTAAAGGAAGCGATTACTGGAAAAGTAAATCATGGACTAGTACTGGAGTGGGTACTAAAAGTGTAAGTGCAGATGCGTCTTTAACATCATTAACAGTTTCAATAAGTTGTGGCAGAAGCGGAGCTCAGTATAATCAAACTTTAACTGGTACAATATCGGTTGCTGCAGGGAACTATACTGTTTCGTATAATGCAAATGGTGGTACAGGTGCTCCATCAGCACAAATAAAAGAACATAATAAAACTTTAATATTAAGCACAGTAAAACCAAATAAAGCCAACACGAGTACAGCTGGCTATATAATAACATTAAATGCAAATGGCGGTTATGTATCTACTCCTGAATTAACGCAATATAATATTACTTCATATTCTTTTAAGTCTTGGAATACAAATTCTTCTGGTACTGGTACTACATATAATTCTGGAGGAAGTTATACTGCGAACGCAGATGTAACACTTTATGCGATCTGGAATACTAGTATAACGAAAGGGTCTGTCACATTACCCACTCCTGCTAGGGCTCATTATAGTTTTGTCGGATGGGGAACAACAGCTTCTGCAACGACTGGTGTTACTGGTACTATTACACCAACTTCATCACAAACGCTATATGCTGTGTGGGAAAGAACGCCAAGTCTAGTAAATTGGAGAGATTCTTCTGGTAATTTTACGTCAGGTGGTACGATAAGCGTAAAAGATTCTAATGGAAAATGGGTAGTTATAAATAAAATAAAAATAAAAAATAGTTCAGGTGTATGGGAAGAACACTAAGAGAGAGGTGAAGGATGAGTAATAAAATTAAACTCAAGATATGTGGTATAGAATTAAGTAAAAATAGAAAGGAGGCGAGATAATGGCGAATACAATAAAAATAAAGCGTGGATTATCTAGTAATATTGACAATACCTCTCTTGCCCAGGGTGAATTGGCAATTACAACAGATACTAACGAATTATATGTAGGTACTGACTCAGGAAATAAAAAAGTTGGAGGAGTACCTAAAAATATATTAGATGGTAACATAGTAGGTTCTGTAAGAACTTCAGGAAGTGCTGAAGAATCAGATTCATATAAGCTTGGTAAGTATGCTTTTGCAGAAGGTGAAAATACTATAGCTTCTGGAGAAAGGTCTCATGCAGAAGGATATAGCACAATAGCGTCAGGTAACTCTTCCCACGCAGAAGGACATAGTACAAAAGCATCAGGTGATTATTCTCATGCAGAGGGTACTAGCAAAGAAGCATCAGGACCAGCTTCTCATGCAGAAGGATATAGCACAATAGCGTCAGGACAGATTTCCCATGCAGAAGGAAATCAAACAGAAGCATCAGGTGATTATTCTCATGCAGAGGGTGATAGTACAATAGCATCAGGATCCGCTTCTCACGCAGAGGGTAGTGGTACAAAAGCACAAGGAAATAACCAACATGTCCAAGGTAAATACAATATATCAGACACCACTTCAGCTCATATCGTTGGTAATGGTACATTTAGGAAGAAAAGTAATGCTCATACTTTAGACTGGCAAGGTAACGCTTGGTTCGCTGGTGATGTCTATACAGGTTCTACATCAGGTACAAATAAAGATGAAGGTAGTAAGGTATTAGCTACCAAGGAATATGTAGATAGTAAAACATCAGCAAATTACACTTATGACAAAGTAGTTTATGTACTACCACCATCAGAAGTAACAACCACAACGGGTAAAACAGCATTCACTCAAGATTCAGAAGCAAGAACATTTACTGCGATAGGAGCAATTACTGGAGAAGACCCAGTTACTTATGAAAATGTAATAACTTTAACTGCTGATGTAAAAAATATTTTAATATATAGTGTAGGATCTTTGATAGGAGATATGGGACCAGCAGACCAAATAGCACAAATATCTATAACTGATGCATCAGGTACAACATCACAAATACTTAATACAAGAGGATGCTCTGAGAATTTAATTAATACAGGACCATTAACATCGGGGTCTAAATTAACACTTACCTATACATCAGGTACATATGAACCATCAAATGCACAACAAGTATTTACTTTAGAATACTATACAAATACAGTAACCGATGCATCGTTACAGGATTTTATCTCGAGTAAGGTAACTCATGAATCAACAGACAGACGTCAAATGGATATGATCATTCAAAAGAATATTGATGCACAATATTCAGATCTTCAAACTCAGATATTTGATTTACAAGGTCATGTTATTGAAAATATGTTGGATGCTGTAACATTCAGATTATCTAATTTAGATAATAAGTCTGAATTTAGATTTTTTGGACCATCAGATTCAGGAGTTACTCATTTAGGACTATCATTTGAGGATGTTTCTTTAACCAGCGGGGATAAATTCGAAATGTCAGCAACATTCCAAACAGCATCTTCCGGATGTACTTTTGGAATAACTGAAAGCACTTCTGTTAAAGTAAAACTCACAGGAGACGACGTAACGAACGGAGTACTTAATCCAGTAGCAAACAAAGTTTATGAAATTGCATTCTATTGGAATGGATTCTTTATGAGCGGTGTAGTAAGAGGAGTTGAGCATCAAGCAGTTGATACTAGAAATAAAATAACTATAACTAATATGACTAAGTCAGATTTTGATAATGATTTATATGTATTTTCAGATGAAGGATGCACCAATATAATTGGAACAATAGCAGGATGGGGAGAATCACAAGAATTTGCAGTAGATGGTAATTTAATTTATGCGGGATATAAAAAGACAGACGCATCAGGTATATCAGCATCTTCAAGTTCAGGATGTACTCCAACACTTATAAGCAATTCAACATATCATGCATATAAAATTGAAATTACTACTTCACCAGCAAGTATAGATTTAAAACTAAAATAAGGAGGTAATCTAAATGTTTGATTTAAAAACACGAGCATTACTTCATCACACTACTAGTAAAAAGAAGGAAATTTATAAAAGAAGGATAATGGTTGGGGATGTCTTAGCAAATAAAACATTATACGCAGACTTTCCTGATGATTTTATCAATATTGTTGAACTTGATGGAATATATGTTAATAGAAGTATCTGTGCGTATAATAATAGTTCAGCAGGAACATTAGATACTTGTATTCATGAATGTTTAGAAGATCCATTTGGATATAGCATTTATGTTGGAACCAATGACTATGATAAGACTATATATTTTTATACTCTTAAAACAAATAAATTGGAAGTAAATAAAAATGAGTATAAAATGTCAGATACAGTACAAGATGTTACTGAAGTTACTGATTGTCAAGCATATAGACATATTTATATCAAAGATCCTAACATAAGACCTTTAAAAGTTGGGGATGCTCTTAAGAATGGTACTAAATTATATTTTAATATCCCTGATGACATTTCAGAACGATATACAGCTTATAAATATCCACCATCAGCACTCATGCCATTAGCAGTAGAACCAGATTCTGATGTAACTTTAACATTAATAGATAAATTTTTATCTATTACCTATTATGATTCAATTACAGATGGATCAACACGTATTGTTAATATAGCTTTAAGCGATGGAAGTTCTAATACGGACATATTTAAAGCGCAGCATTTTGGGCAACCAAGTTTAAATCTATCATCATATAATGTGACAAATCCAGAAACAATTACAGACTATAAGGAATTCGATTTTTGGTCTCAGTTTATCTTGGTTGATGAAACTACATTATAAGAGCCTAGAGCTCTTTTTTGTTTGACAAAATGCACATTATCTGGTATACTGTATTAAATACTGTGAATGGTTTATCGATACTATATAATAGGAAAAGGAGGGGATAGACATGGCTTATACACCTACCACATGGCAAGATGATGAAACATTAGTGAATGCACAACGTATGAATAACATTGAAAGTGGAGTAAAGAATGCTAATGATAATAAGTCAGATATTAATCATAATCATGATGACAGGTATTCAAAATTAGATCATAATCATGATGATAGATATGCGAAGAAAGATGAGACATATACAAAGACTGAAGTTGATTTAAAAATAGATCCAATTAAGAAAGAAATAAAAGATTTGCAAAGTGACGGTACAACAATTAACAATAAACTTACCGTTTTAGAAAAAGAAACTTCTTCGTTGAGGGGAGACGTTAGAACCAATACTCGAAGTATTAGTACTACTGAGGAAAATCTAGGGATATTGAGTGAATTAAATACAACAGATAAGAGTAGTTTAGTAGCTGCTATTAATGAAGTAAATATTTCTGGTGGGGGAGGTTCTGGAACAAAAAATTATGAAGAGTTGTTCAAGAAACCTCTAATAAACGGAAGAGAACTGATTGGAAATAAGACATCTGAGGAGTTGGGACTGATTTCATCCGGCATAGGTAATGCTCAAGAAGTTATATTTAATGATGGTGAAACGCTACAATCTAAATATGAAGGTGGCGGAATTAGAGGTCCGCAAGGTCCAAAGGGAGACAAAGGAGATCCTGGTATGCAAGGCGAAAGGGGATTAACTGGTCCTCAAGGACCTCAAGGAATTGCTGGTCCAAAAGGAGAAAAAGGAGAACAAGGATTAATTGGTCCTGAAGGGCCTCAAGGACAAAGGGGTCCAGCAGGTCCTCAAGGTCCTCAGGGTCCTATTGGAAACATTGGATTAACTGGTCCAAAAGGAGAAAAAGGAGATACTGGACCTAGGGGTATCCAAGGAGAACAGGGTCCAAAAGGTGAAACTGGAAGCGTCGGTCCTCAGGGAGAACAGGGTCCAAGAGGAGATAGCTTTAGAATAACAGACGTGTTAGATAATACGAAGTTATTACCGGATGTTTCTACAGTTACAGACAATTTTGCTTATCTTGTTCGAAAGAATGAAGAAGAAGTAGAGTATGAAGATGGTGCACACTTGTTTATACTATTAGTCGGAAATAACGCTTGGACTGATAATGGTCCATTCAGTGGAGTTGAGGGACCTCAAGGTCCACAAGGAGTACAGGGTGAACAAGGACCACAAGGAATACAAGGAGAAACAGGAAGTCCATTTCAAATTTATGATACTTTAGAATCATTTGCTTCTTTACCAGAGCCAGCCACAGTTACAAATAATAATGTTTATTTAATATTGAAAGATGAAGAGGGAAATGTCTTTCCAATACCACATATCGCAGTTTTACTTGTAGCAAGTCAAAGTTGGTATGATGTAGGTCCTATGGGAACACAAGGTCCTAAAGGAGACGATGGTTTTGGAGTTGGTGTTCCAAATGGAGGAACTACAGGAGAAGTACTAGTTAAAAATAGTGATATAGATTATGATACTAGTTGGAAAACTTTAATTCAAAAAACAACAGCAGAGTGTATTTTAGCAGAAGGATGCTCTATTGCTTCTGGACAAATGCCAGTCGCAATAAAAGAAGCTTTTACTGGTATCGTTCAATTAAGAGGGTTGATTAGTAGAGAATTGACTTTAGGCACATGGAATGCTTTATGTACAATACCAGAAGGATATAGACCTTCTGACACAAGAGATTATATGTCTCCTAATAACTCCAATGACATCGGAGTACACATTAGAATAGGTAGCGATGGAAATATACAAGTATTCCCAACTGCTACTACTGCAGTTGCTAATGAAACGCCGATTTACATAGATACAATATATATGATTTAAGAGAGGTGAGAAGATGGAGAAGATATTTATAAGAGAACGAATTAATGCTGTTGATTACAATAACGTAAATCAATGTCTTTTGTTTACTTCTTCAGATGCGGATATAGAAGGAGGAATTGTTAATGTTACCCTTGAAAGCGATGTGGCTGGATGGTATCAATTAACATTTGATGCTCCTGCTTTTATATTAAAAAATGGAGAGTTAATAGACAACCCAATATTAAAACATTTATTTCCTTTGTCTAAGTTAAAGTATACCCGCATTACAAAGACGGGAGATAAAGAAGAAGAATTAATATTATATTTTATAGTTCAGCCAGAAGAAGATAGTCGAGATGAAAGTGGAATAGTTCTAAAATCTTATACTTGTATTGATTATCCAAGACATAATTTATCTAAAGCTAAAAATGGTATAACTATTGGAGAAGATACTTTAGATGAAAAACGTTCTATGACACCTAATAATGAGGTTCCAAACGTAGATGGGAAAGTTCTTTATGTTAAGGCTGACGTTCAATCTCGAATGAACTTTAATGATTATTCAGAATTGGGTGGATGGTTAGATGCATTACCTGGAGCATTTGCTTATATACCAAGTGAAAATAGAGCATTTAGATTGGTGAATACTGACCCAAGCAAAAAAGACTTGAATGATGAGAGTAAATTCATCAACTGGTATGAGTTAGAAGTTAACTCAGAAACGGGAACTTTTCAAACTTGTACAAAAGATAGCGATGGCAATATTATTCCAGAACCAGTATGGAGTCCTGAATGGGGTGGATATCCACTAGCACCAGATCCAAATAAATATGACTACGGTTCAATTGGAATAAATGATATCGATCCTGCTATAGTTCAGTTTTATTGGGATACCGTGTGGTTTAATCCAGAAAAAACAATGGGACGTTATGATGGATTGTTATATAGAAAAAATAGTAGACTTTTATATGATATATATGAAACTTTAGATTTTGAATTCCCTAAAGATTTTTTGGGAACTAAATTTAAAATTGAAAATCTTGATGATACTGTTCCTTCTTATACTGGCGGAGCAACAATGTATGTCATCGAAACTGGAACTGTTTGGCAATATGTAAATGATACTTGGGAAGATACACATAAGAATAAAAGAGAAGTGTTTAAAACAAAAGATACTTTAAAGGGAAAATGGGCAAAATTAGATCCACAAAAACCTTATCTCGCCCCTAACTATGCAGATAAATACTTAGATTATATCTTAGAAGGTACCGGATGGAAAGTCGGAGAAGTAGATAAGATATATATAGACAACGGAATTGTTGAATTAGCCGAAGATGGAGTAGTAAATCCTAAGAAAGTTGAATTAAGTACTTATTTATATTTCGACAATTCTAATGCATATAACGCAATATCTGAACTATGCAATGCTTTTAAATGTTATCCTCGTTTTGATCATGTTAATAAGATTGTTAATTTAAAATCAGTTCCTGGAGAAGACAATGGATTAACATATCTATATAGAGATAATTTGAAAAGTAGTAGAATTACTCAAGATGGAGAAAAAGCCGTATCTAAATTATGGGTATACGGCGGAGAAGACTTGAATGGACAAGTGTACATACAAGATTGTAATAGAGTAAATCCAGAGTATTATTTAGCAGATTACAATTCTTTGGATGATTTAAATGCTAGAGTAGCTAATCCTAGAGAAGGACAATATGCTAAGATTAGTTTAAAAAAATATACTTGGGATCAATTAATAGAAAAAACGAAAAAAGATGGCAAAAGATTGCCTATTACAAATACATTTTTAGTTGGTGAATTACCAGTTAGTTCTTGGGGAACAGGAGCTATACCTGAAATAAATGGTCTGGATCAATTACCTGCCACAGGAGAACTAGGACAAACAGTATTTATTAGAGAACAAGATTCGTATTATTCTTGGGTTCCAGAAGCAAACGCTTGGTTCGATACTTATTTAAGTTCAGAGCCTTCTGAAGCAAGCAATATCATTACTTTTGAAAGAAGATTTGATAGAGAAAATGATCAATGGGTAGATAAAGGACAATTCTATCATTGGTGGGAAGTATTATCTCCGTATGCAGATAACTATATAATGGATTTTTCTTATTTCTTAGACAGAAAACTAATGACAGAAGATCAGGTTAATGATATTAAATATAATTTTATTTTACCAATAAGCCATTTAAATAAAAAAAGAGCTCCATTGCTTAAAGAATATAGCACATTAAGTCAAGAGTTATTGAATTGGAATAATGCTTATGACGAAAGTAAAATAGCAGCAGAAGCCATTGATAAGTCTTTGAGAACGACTTATGCAATCTATGAAACAAAAGATGGAATTACTTCACTAAAAGATACTGGGCTTTACCTTTATCCTCCTGGAGCTGATTTTAAAACAGAAGGATGGAGCTTAGCCGAAGTTCAATATTCAAAATCAGATGCAGTAGAAGTGCCAACTTTTGATAAAATATCAGAAGCTTTTCCAAATCCTAAAATAGGTAATATGGTAAAAGTAAAAGATACTGGAGAAGTTTATTGGTATGCTAATACATATTCTTTTAAAGATACAATTAGTTATTACTTAGGTTGGAATGAGGGAGACCTTAAAGATTCAAAAGCAGATGCAGAGAAAAGAGAAAAAGAATGGCTTTATAGTCCTGATGGAAGCTTAGAAGCTAGAAATAGAGGAACTGGTCTTTTTGAAGAATTAAGAGAACAAGAACTATATCCTAAAACAGATTATGATACTGCTAGTGACGCATTAAAATATTGGTTCAATCCACCTGCTAATATTGATATGATACCAGATGGAATGCCAGGTGATCCCAAAGAGACTTCCTTAGCTCATAATTATTATAATGCAAGAAACAGATTTGTAACAGAAGAAATTAATAAACAATATGCCTTAGAAAAAATTGCAGAAGTAGAAACTGCTATTACGCTATTGCTTGAAAGAGTCGAAATATTAGAAAATAAAATCACTTCATTAGAGCATAGTCTTAGAGAAAAATATGGCGATTACATTGTAGAAGGTGTATTTACTGACGATACAATGGTTTATATTTATAATTTATGGTATGCTGGACTAAAAGCGTTAAATTTATATCATAGACCTTTAATTACCTATGAATTAGGTGTTGTCGATGTTTCTGGTTTACCTGAATATTCTACAATGACGGAAGATGTGTATCATGATATTGTATATCGTTTAAATAAGCCAGAATTAGTATTGCCTAATCCAGGAGATTATTGTTATGTTACAGATAATAAACTTGGTATAGTTAAGGAAAAAGCTAACATTACAAGTGTTGTAAGAAGTTTATCTAATCCTGCAAATCATCAAATAACAATTGAAACAGTAGACACAAACACAGAAGAATTAATAGGTAAGTTGGTTACAGCAGCTAATACTATTTATTCTAAGGAACAGATATATAACCGTAGTGCTGTAATTAAGTCAGACGGAACTATCGCACAAGATACTGTTAGTGCTTCATTAGACGATAATAGTGGTAAACTAACTATAATGTCTAACAATGGTACTGTTTTGTTAGGAGAAAATGGCATTATTACGACAGACAGAGAAAATGCAGATTTAAGAATGCAATACACAGGAAAGGGTATATTCTCATCAACTAATGGTGGAACGACATGGGAAAATATATTAAATGCAGGAAAAATTAGTATTAAAGCTTTATCAGCAGGAACAATTGATTCTAATACAATTTCTGTGTCTAATATAGGAAAAACAGCTAATATCATAATCGATGGCAAGGGAATTACAGCTATCAGTAAAGATGGAGTGGATGCTTCTTCCCCAAATATTATTCCAGATGATAAAACTTCTTTCTTCTTAGATGCAAAAAGTGGGAATGCTTATTTTGCAGGAAAAATAAAAGCTAAAAGTGGAGATATTGGCGGATGGGACATTAAAGGTACTGCTCTTAAAAAAGGCGGAGTTGGAATGAGTTCCGATAATAGCAGTTTAAATAATTACGCTTTTTGGGCTGGTAATACAGACCCAAGTCAGGCTAAATTCTGGGTAAAGCATGATGGTACAATGAAGGCAACTGAAGCAACTATAGAGGGAGATTTAACTGCAACAACTGGAAAAATTGGTAACTGGACTATAAATAATGGAGCTATTACTAATGGCACAACATCTTTGAATTCAGATGGATCATTCAAAAGTGGAAACTTTAGAGTAGATGCTAACGGCAATGTTTACGCTACAAACATAACCGCTACCGGTGGAACTTTTAATGATATAACAGTTAGTGGTAATAGTACTTTTAATGGTACTGTTTATGCGAATGGTGGAACTTTTAAAGGAAGAGTAGAAGCATCTAGTGGATACTTTTATGGTGAAATATATGCCAGCAGTGGAACTTTTAAGGGTACGATTTCTGCTTCAACTATTTCAGGTTCTACGCTTGATTTGGGAAATAATAAGCATTTTTTGAGAATGGGATTGGGAACGGATAATCCAAGCGTTAGTGGATTAAATGTTAAAGGAGGATCTGGAGTTAAATTCGATAAAGGAATTGTAATAGATGGAAATGAATCTTCTATTTATACAAACACAAAAGCATTTCAAACCAAAATAGTTGGTTCTCAGTTAAAAGTTACATGTGGTAGTACGGAATTTACGAACATCGTCAATTTTACTGGAAGTGGAAAGACCGCTGTACAAACAGATGGCTTTAATACACCAACTGGAGCAATAAAGGTCGGGGTTGGATTTGATTATCATTACATTATTGTTAGACATGGTATAGTTATAGATGTATTAGACACCAAAAGCGGTTACGCTGAAATTTGGAAATGGCAATAAAAAAGAGAGCATTAGCCCTCTTTTATTTTTTAAATACTTCTTTTATTTTATCTAATAATGTCTTTTTCTTTAACGGACACTTATCTGTTCCACATTTTCTGACTTTACAGTTTTTTGGTCCTGGACATTTTCTAAGCACAATACCTCACTCTCCATTTCTTTTAATGCTTTATATAATTTCATCAAATCTTCTTCTGAATTATAAATTCCTAAACTCACTCTACAAGTCGATAATCCAAACAAGTCTTTAGTTAATTTAGAACAATGATTTCCAGCTCGAATAAAAATATTTTTCTTGTCTAAATAATTCATAACATCTAACGCTTCAAATCCATCTATATTGAATAATAAAATTGGACTTTGGGGATTAGAATATATTTTTATTTTGGGCAATTTAGATAGTAATCTATGTGCGAATAATCCAAGATATAAATCTTGCGTTTGTATTATATCCCAGCTTTGACTTAGGGTTAGAGCGGCGTCTGTACCTGCGAATGCACCTGGGACATTTTCTGTTCCTGCGTACATTTTATCATTATTGTCTAAGAACTCATATTCTCCTTCAGGAAGAAAATATTTATTCATTCCTCCTCCAACTTTCATTGGTCTTATAAAATTTGGTATCTTTGCATATAATACTCCAATTCCCTTAGGTCCATACATTTTATGTAGGGAAAATGCTAAGAAATCAATATTGCACTCTGTTACATTTATTGGAACATGGGCTGCTCCCTGAGCGTGATCTACAATAAAAGTGATATGTTTTTCTTTTGTAATGATTCCAATCTCTTTTATCGGTCTAATTTCTCCCGTTGTATTGGTCATACTAGATAAAAGAACAATATCGGGATTATATTCTTCAACAGCTTTATTAAAGTTTTCTATCGACAGAGTATAATCTTCTTTTAAATCTATATATTTTATATCAACAATGTTTTTACCAAATACCATCCATGGCATTATTGCCGAAGCATGTTCTAATTTAGTTGTCAATAAGACAGCTTTTTTCTTTATTTTGTGAAGCATGTTGCAGTATGAATAAGCTATAAGATTTAATCCTTCTGTTGCTCCTGTTGTCAATATAATATTATCTGATTTAGCTTCAATAAAGTCCGCATATACTTGTAAAGACCAATCTTTTAATTGTTGAGTCCAACGAGCGCCGCTATAGGAAGCTCTTCCAATATTGTAATTGTAATTAGAGTATACTTTTATCATACTAGATAAACAGCTCCCTAAAATTTGAGAAGTATTGGCACTATCTAAATATGTAAATTTTTTATTTTGTTCAAAGTATGGAAATAGTTTTTGAAAATCATTGTCCATATTTTACCTCCTATTTGGTACCGCTACTACCAAATCCTCCAGATCTTTTCGTTTTTACAGTTTCACCACAAGTATAATATTTTTGAAATACTCCTTGGGCAATTCGGTCTCCTTCTTCAATGACAAAATCTTTTTTACTATTATTCTTAATGCAAATGAAAAAATGACCCTCGTTTTTAGGATTATTGTAATAATCTGCATCTATAATATTTACACCCGCAGGCAATATAATGTCTTTGGCTCCATAAGAACTTCTTATATAAATAAAGAATGCTTCATTCTTTGGCATTTTAATCTTAAAACCCGTTGGTATTTTGGCTATTTCGCCTGGCTTAAGAACAATTCGTATAGGAGAGTATAAATCATACGCTGCGCTATTCTTTGTCGCTCTACGGGGCTGAAAATGTAGTTTAAATGACCCTCTAAAATGTGGATCATAAAAATTACATTTTTTTAATTCTTCTGTTTTTTCTATTTCTTGTCTAGAGACCATCTCAAATTCTCTACGCTTCAGTAGCATGACTTTTTTCCTCCTCTTTTTTATTTTGTTCTTCAATTTCTTTTGCTGTTCTAAAATCTCCGAAATATACTCTTGGATACTCTTCTAACGTAACAATTTCTCCATTTGGTCCATCTATACAATAAGGTTTACCATCAAATTTATCATCTTCTTTGAATACATTAGAAGCTCTATTGTTTTGGTAAATTTTTACTTGGCTATCTTCGTTATGTTGGATACCAACTTCATTCCACTCATCATCTTCAAGAGTTAATGGCATAAGCGGTTTAAATCTAAGTAGTCGATCAAGATAATTTATTGCTATGGAAGCACTGAAACCACTATGACCGCAATCTGCAAAAGCATTTACTACTTTTAAGATACCGTCATTAAATATTTTTTGCATACGTATATCTTCTTCGTCCCCATCTATTTTTGCTTCTTCTAAAATTAAATTTAATTCATGTTGAGCATGTTTCACAAGTGCGTTTTCTCGTTCCTCTGTTTTATTTTCTATAATTGGTTCTGTTTCAGTTTCTTGTGTGTTTATTTCCATAATATTATTTCTCCTTTCTCAAACGTTTTTTGTATGTCTATTAAGCGTTGATTTGACGATCCTCTAAATGGACAGTCAAGAGTTCTTTTATTAAGAATAAAAGGACCATCAACAAGTACATCTACTTTTGATATCAAATCCATATACATCAACGGAATTTGTTCAAAAATGTAACCCGTATAAAGCCATATGTCGAGATCCTTGGCTTTCGCTTTATCTATTATAGTTTCTGCTATTTTATAATTCTCTGGTTCCAATGGATGTCCTCCCGATAATGTAATCCCCGCATCTCCAGAACTGATTACTTCTTCTATTAACTTGTCTATATCTGCTTCTGAGATTTCTTTTCCATAATCAAAAGACTGAGCTTCTGGATTATGACATCCAGGGCAATTTCTACGACAACCAGAAAAGAAAATAGTAGTTCTTAAACCAGGACCATCAACAACACTATTATGTATTACTCCTGCTATTTTAGTCATATTTCCTCCTACTGATGGATATCTACCATCGTGATATATAAATCTTCTCCTTCGTAATCGCTATAATCTCGAGCTTCATTTAAAATATCAAACCACTCTTTTCCATTTTGTCCTAATTCTTCAAGCCATTCTTCGCCCTTATATTCTAAAACAACGCCATAAGGAGAGTTAAACTCAGGTTCAGAAAATCCCATAAAGTCTTTCAGTTTCATTGTGTCCGCCTTTTCTCCTTTATAACTTTCAAGTAAATTACTCCAACGTCCTCCAACTACAAACCAATCACAAAAACCATTTGGATTATATTCTTCATATATTCTATTATTATCATCTACATAATATCCATCTTGATCGGCAACAAATTCAATTCTTTCACGTTCTGTTTCTTTGGACATCAATTCTGTCAATACTGTATCATACCAATCATGATCTTCTTGCTTATTCTTTTTAAGATAAGAAATGTACTCTTCTACTTGTTCTAAAGATTCTTCTAAACTATTTGTTCGATATGCTCTTTCATAATAGTTTGTATTATCCCAACAAAATCTAGAAAACCATTCTTCGTCAAAATTTTGTTCTCGATGTATAACTGCTACTATTGCATGCATATTTTACCTCCTTATTCTACTTTCATTTCCTTTGGTGTTTCATATATATTTTTTATTATATAATGATCTTCGTTCCACTCTAATTCATCATGCTGAAGACCGTTTATTTCAGTCTCTCCATCTATATTTATTAAATACGGAGAACCGCAGCATCCGCATCCACCTATTGCAATGCCATAAGATAAACTTAATTCACTTAGCTTTTCTAAAAAGCTTTCTACATCTTTTTGCATATTTTTCTCCTTTACATTTCTTTATTCAAATATATTATAACAAAAAAAAGGACATTGTGTCAATAAAAAAACAGGTTTAATCCTGTTTCTTTTTAGTAAGAGATAAAATCTTACCACGGTATTCGTTATATTTATCTAATCTTGTTACTAAATCCATTTGTTCTTCTTTAGATAGCGTTTTAGCAAAATTTTCATAATGTTTGCATTGAGAAAAAGGTTCGCAACATCCGCCTGCTCTAACACATTGTGGCACCATTGCCCATGCGATAGTATCATCATATTTTTCTATTTGTTCTCGTAAATCTTCAGTATATTCTCTAGTAGTAGGGTCTGCACAAGTGCATAAACGACGACCAGCAATGTTGATTAAGCCCTCAATATTCGCATCCATTTCCATAGAGACAGAATCCATTTGACTACGTTGAGATCTATCTTTAATTTCCGTTCTATCTGCTCTAGAAGTAGATATATATTTTTCAGCACCCTCGTGATGGCGTGCAAAATGGGTACTAATTGCGTATGGAATATCTGACCATTTCCAAGTGATCCACCCTTTTCTTATTGGGCTATGTCTGCAAATTAAAATTTTCTTTTTCCATGTTTCTGGTGGTTCTTTATCTCCGGCATCTTTACCAATAGTTCTCATGCAAGCTCTTTTTATGCTATTCCAATTAACATTATATTCTAATATTTCAGTTTTTGCCATTATCTCACTCTCCCTTTTTGTTTAATCAAGCATTTACCACATACGGCTTCATATTCAATTTTATCTGTTCCATCTATTAAAACTTGTTCCCCATCAAACATTGGTATACCATTCATCTTACGAATATTAAAAGTGGCTTTTTTACCACAAGCACATATCGTCTTTAGTTCTTCAATATCATCAGCTATTTCTAATAAACGAGTAGAGCCTTCGAAACCGTTTGTGCGGAAGTCGGTCCTTAATCCATAACATAAAACACTTATATCATATATCTTGCTTATTAAATAAAGTTCATCTACTTGTTGAGCTGTTAAGAATTGAGCTTCATCAACAATAATAGCGTTTGGTTTTTGAAGGGGTACTTTTGTCATTATGACGTCTGTTTTATCTAATAATATATCAACAGACGCATTTATTCCTATTCGACTAACAACTTTGTTTGCGCCTTTTGTGTCAATGGCTGGTTTTAATAATAATGTTGACATACCACGTTCTTCATAATTATGTTTTACTTGTAAAAGAGCTGTGCTTTTGCCAGCATTCATTGCCCCGTATCTAAAATATAATTTCGCCATATAATCCTCCTTATACGTATAATAAAGGGGTCTTTTATAGACCCTATTTATTTCTAAATAATAAAGCAGTATAGAGAAGACTTGCTCCTATCCATTGTAATGACGTAGCTTTGTCTCCCTTACTAATAATGTTTACAACAAGACTTCCTAGAGCTCCAGTTACCATTAAGGCTGGAAAAGCAATTTTTAAGAAAGATATCATTTTAAGCCTCCTTTTCATTGCTTTTTTCCTCAATCTTTTGATGCTTTACTCTATCTTTTATTTCTGCTTTTTTACCAGCATTTTCACGACCAGGAGTCGTTAAATAACCAGTTATTCTTTGAATTCTTCTAAAAGGTATAATTCTTTTTATTTTATCTTTTAAAGTTTCTTTTTCCATTTGTTTATCCCTCCTTACTAATCTATTGGTTCTCTCTCATCTCTGCCACACCCTGGGCAAACATGTACATCGTTACTTCCTCTCCAACTGCATCCACAAACAGTACATTCTGCTATTGGGATATTAACTGCTCCATATCCAACATCAGCATCAGACATAATATGCAGTATGTTTTCAAAAGCATCGATATTCTTTGAAATATCTCCATCAACTTCACAATAAAATATGTGACCTGCATTTTCAAGATTATGATATTTTCCTTCAATTCTTGCCTTATCTGCAATTGAAATATTGTACCACACTGGGATATGTGAGCTATTGGTAAAGTATGCTCTATCTGTTACCCCTGGAATAATTCCGAACTGCTTACGAGCTTGTTCTAACGCTGTTTTGCAATATGTCTCTGCTGGTGTTCCTAAACAACTAAAATTCAAGTGAGTTTCTTTGACCCTTTTATCACAGTAATCTCTCATATATTTAATAATACTATATCCTAATTCATCAGATTCTTGAGATTCTCCATGATGCTTTCCAGTTAAGGCAATTAAGCATTCTGCTAAACCAACAAAACCTATAGATAAAGTTCCTTGTTTAATAACGTCTCTTATTTCATCTGTTGGCGCTAAGTCGTCTGAACCAAGCCAAATTCCTTGCTCCATTAGGCTTGGAAAATTATATTTACGATTTTGGCACTGTCCTTCATATCTTTCTAGCAGTTCTTTGTCAGCAATTTCTAAAGCATAATCCAATTCTTTAAAGAATTTGTCAACATTTCCTTTTGCTCTTAAAGCCAATAATGGTAGATTAATAGACGTAAAAGAAATATTGCCTCTTCCAAATGCTCCCTCACGACCATTAACATTAGCCATAACCCTCGTACGACAGCCCATTGTGTTTATAATACCATAATAAGGATCTCTTTCATAATATGGTAAATTAAAACTTGCATCAACAAAAGCATATGTTGGGAATAATCTCTTACTTGAACATTCCATTGCCAATCTGAAGATATCATAATTTGGATCTCCTTTTTCAAAGTTAACACCTTTTTTTAATGTATAAATTAAGATTGGAAATATTGGTGTTTCGTGTTTTCCTAAACCTGCCATTTGAGCTTTTAATAGATATTCTGAAACCATTCTTCCCTCTGGACTTGTGTCTATTCCAAAATTTAAGCTACTGAATGGAACTTGTGAACCAGCACGGGATGCCATTGAGTTTAAGTTATGAACTAAAGATTCTGCGCCTTGGAAAGTGTCTTCTTGGGTATAAGCATATGCTGTCTTACAGATATATTCATAGCCGGGTATAACATCTTCTATACTTTTTATTTCGTCTACCTGTTTTAATAATGATTCCAAAGCAATGCTAGCACTCTCATGTTTCTTAGCATCTTCATAAGCTAATAATTTTTTAAGATGTTTCTTAAAAGTTTTTAGTACGTATGGAGCTAGAGCATAATCATAATTAGGAATACTTTGTCCACCCCACATATCATTTTGGTTACTCTGTATTGCGATAGCAGATTGTAAAAATGCAGTTTTTATATTTGATGGTTCTCTTAAATATCCGTGTCCTGTACTAAAACCATCTTTAAATAATTTTGGTAAATCAATTTGAACACAAGTCATTGTTGTTGTTCCCCATCCTAAATCGTGAGGATAAATAATTCCAGCATTTATCGCTTCTGTAACATCTTTTGAGAAGAAATAATTTTTCATATAACTTTTTATTACATCTTCAGAAATGTGTAGATGCCTTCCAGACGGAGTGTAACCGTTAACATTCGCATTATCGTTTTTTTCTTCTGTTGCCTCATTTGATAGAATGTCTAAAACGTTACTTAATTCCCTAGCTTTTGCTCTTTTCTCTCTGTATTCTTGATAGCCTTTTGCTACTTTGCGAAAGCCAGCCTTTCTCATTTTAGCTACTATTATATCTTGGATTTCTTCTACTTCTATCCCATCCGTATATTTTTGTGCTTCTGTTTGTATATCTTTTATTACATCTTTAATAAATATTTTCTTTTCCTCAGTTATTTCTCCATAATCTAAGAAACCTTTAGTTATTGCGTTTCTGATTTTTTCTTCATTGAAATCTACAACATTTCCATTTCGTTTTATAACTTTTATTTTCATATTACACCTCCTTAAATCCAATGCACCGTTGGATTTCCCCTAAAACCTTTTTCCCATATAAACCAAGCATAAGATGCTGCACTTGATTTTTGAAATTCTCTTTCGTCATTATTAATTGCACACTGTTCTCTTCCACTGAAAACCCAAATTTCCTTAGGCGGATATAGAGAAAATAATTGTTCGTATCTTTTTTGTCCTTCTAAAAAAGTTGTTTTTAAAAACATGTAAATATATTCCGCTCCAAGCTCAATGGAATGTAATACAGTTTCCATTGCGATAGAATAGGCTGGGTTAGTTAATATGATCGGAGCTCGTAATTCGGTAGTTGTAAAAAAGTCTTCCACATAATCTAATTTTTCTCTACGTTCTACAATATCGCTCGTGATAACAGTATAGCCGGCTGCTTCTAGCGGCTTCTCTAGATTACCTTCTCCTGCCATAATTTCCCATATTGGCATTCTCGGGATTTGATGCTTCTCTAATAATCTGGTAATAGCTGTTGGAGAAGTTGCATAAAAATCTAACCAAGCTCTGGAATGATCCGTATGATTTGATGCTCCGAGAGTTACAAATGTACTTTTTTTATTTCCTGTCCAATCTTTTTTTTCTTTCATAGCTCTTTTTTCTCCTTTCCAAAATTTATTAATTCATGAATTTCTTCTTCTGGTTTATCTAATTGTGAGTAAACGTATTTTCCAAGAAATAAGGCGTCGGCCTCATCTTCTTCAAAATCTCTTTCATAAATTAACTTTGCTCTGACTAAAGTTGCTTCTTTTTTGTCTTCTCTTTTTGTCCCTCTTATGTTTGAATAACTTCTCCACATATCTGCACCATAAGAGTATACTTTTATTCCTTTCTCATATTCAAAATGATAAAAAAGTATTCCTCGTAACATCGCTAGAGTTTTAAATACTAAAGTATTGTATTCTAGTTGTATATCTTCTATTGCTAAAATCTCTATTTGATATTCTTTTATTAGTCTTTCTATTTCATCTATTAACTGATTAATTCTTCTCATTAAGGGTAATTTTTTGTCTGCAGTAAAATATCCACTTTTTATTAATTGTCCATATTTATTTAACACTGCCCAACCTGTTGTGTTAGTTGCAGCATCTAGAGATAACAAATATCCTCTTGTTGAACGTATTTGTTTTTCTTCCGCCTTGATACACTCTATACATTCCCAATTATTTTTTTGAAAATTGTTAAATGTATCAGTTTGACGATGCCCCATTGAACAAACTATGCTTAATAAACTGTCTGCATTTTTATAATCTTCGATATTTGTTATCTCGAAACCTCGCTCTGCTAATAGATTGTATAGATTCTGTTGTTTATTGTTCATTAGAATCTTCCTGAACGGATTGCGTTATATTTCCATCTTGCTTGTTTTCTTCTTTTTGCGTATTCGCTTGGGAGATATTTGCTTCTTTTCGTCTCGCTAATTCTTTCTCTACTTCGTTGATTACCTTCATTATATCGTTTTGTTGTAACCCATTCATACCCAATTGGAATATTTTTTTCTGTAAAAGAGTTGTTAATTGCTCTTTTGTCATTTCTTTCAAATCTATAGTTTCCATAAATCTTCCCTCCTTGTTTTTTTAAAGTTTCCACTTTTCCTGTTTTAGTTTTTATTGTTATTTTTATATTACCAGAAGTGTGGTGGTTTTGAATCCATTCATAAAACTCCATCCAATAAGGATCATCTTCAATTCCGTACAAACTATTTTTAAAACCTCGAATAGTTTTATTATTAAATAACCACGCCCAATATTTGGGTTCTATCTTACTTATACAAATGGGTTTTACAAATTTAATTATACTACTCTTTTTAATTTCTGTCATCTTTTCAATCCCAACATCAGAATTGAAAAATAAGAGGGGATTATCATAAATGTACATTTTTTTGTGTATTCCTTCTTCTCTTAGCAAGAGTTCTCCATCTTGTTCAAAGAAAAGTTTAGATGGAAAAAAATCTCTTCTCCAATCTTTATCTAAGATAAAATTTTTCCCTCCTTCTGAAATGTAATACAACAATGGTTTATAAATATACGTGTTAATTTTTGTATAAATAATCTTGGGCAAATCTGGAAATTGAGGTCTATTTGGAAAGCCTTCCCCATATTCCTCTATTGGTAAAAATAAATATTTTGGAATAAAATTTAGTGGGACACTTTTTGTTTTATAATCTTTAAATACAAATATTTTATTATATTTTTTTAAGTTATCATAACTTATATCTAATATTAATCTGCACTTGATCCCCTGCTCTAAATAGTATGAGCTCACAAGAAGAACGCCGAAGTTATAATTACAGAATTTTTTTGTTGAAAGTAGATCCCAATCAAGAATTCCTATCATAAAAATTATCCCTCTCCATATCGATATTTAGTTGATTTAACTTTTCCTGAAGAATCTATTTCTAATATCTTAGATAACGAACGAACCCTAAAAACTTCTCCAGATTTGTATCCATTTACAATTAGAAGAGTTCCCTTATTAAACCAAGATTTTTCTAATGTTTTTTTACCTTCGGCAGTCATCTCACTTATAATTTTATTATAATTAGCAAATAATTCTCCAGTGAATTTTAACGTCACAACTCCAGTAGTAGTTAATAATGTAACCATATGCTTGTAAGCGTCTTTGCCCAATACAGTTCCGCAAATGGAAACAGTATGTTTGTAATCTCCATCTTTTAAATGTGCAATATCTATTTGACTTTCTTCCAAAGAGTCTAATTCATGTCCTGAGTAGTAAAATCCTAATACTTCCATCTCCCAACTACTGTCGTTTCCATTACAGTATTGTTCCCAGATTTTATTTACATCACATTTTTGTATTTGCTGAATTAATTCCTCCTCATTACTTTTCATCCAATCTTTTATACCTGTCATTTCATTATCATATATTTTCTTCCAAACCTTTGTATCTAAAAGACCATTAGAAATATCTATATTTGGAAAATTTTTACATAAGAAATTTATAGATCTCTCGTTTAGTCGATATCCCTCTGGGATCTCTAAATCTTTTAGATACTTATTAAAATTGTATAAATATTTATACGAAATTAGGTCTTTTGGAATTAAATTATATTCTATAAGACTATTCATATTTTGAAGCGTTATTCGGGTTTTTTGAGGGGTTATCGACAATAAATAATCATTCATAATAATTCTTTTTTCTCCAAAAGCATCAAAAGCTCCCGCTTTAATAAGATTGATCATTTGTTTCTTTTGTGGTTGTATCTTTGTAATGAAATCTTTTACACTATTGTATGGTCTTTCTTTAATTATCCTTTTTGCGAGTTCATCTCCGATTTCGCTTATACCTTTTAATCCATATACGATTGCATCTTTTTGTACATCTGGAACGAAACCAAATTCAGCAATATTTATATCAGGTAATTCTACTTTGTATCCTTCTGATTGAACACGTCCAATTGCGGCAGCTACTTTAGCATAATTAACTCCTCCGCTATCTTCTTCTCCTAATGCTCCTGCTTCTACCGTAATAACAGCAGTCGCCCAATAAATTGATGGGTAATGATAAGCTAAATTCATTTCCTGCAACCCAATAAGAGAATAGTAAGTACAATGTGTAAGATTGAAACTATATCCAAGCTGGCGCTTAATTTGGACATCCCATATATATTTAAGAATGTCTTCTGAACATCCATTTTCGATACCGGTTTTTAAAAAATATTCTCTAAAACTATCTACTTCTTTTAGTTTTTTCTTGGCAACAATTTTTCTTAATTTAGACGCATCACTAAAACTAAAATTTGTAAATTCTGGTATCATCGTTATTTGCATCATATTTTCTTGAGATTCCAGTACTCCATTATATTTCTTTAGATATTCATATAATATCTTTTTTTCTTTATCTGTTCCATTAAGACTATATACTTCATCTTTTAATTTTTGTGGATTTAGTTTATATTCAAGATATTCTTCTGCTGGTGATTTGTGACCCTTTTCAGGCACCAATCTCATTAAACTATTTGTCGCCGCTAACTCTAATAAAGAAGATGGATGGATACTTGCTAGTGTCTGTTTTGCGACAACAGAATCCATTTGAAATGCACTAATAATTTTACCAGCATTTAACATCTCCCACATCTCTTTAGTTGTTCTATCTAATACATCTGGATGAAGATATTTATTATATGTCGCACGCAAACTTCCTTGCCATTCAATATATCCATCTTTTATTAATAAGTCCATGCAAACATGAATTTTATCTAAAGCATCTGTTGATAGAAAATCATATTTGATTGATCCCATCTTCTCGCTGTCTCCAAGATCGAACTGAGTTACTCGCGTTCCATTTGGCGTTGTTGCTAATGCATTCATATCGTGAATACTTCCATTATATAATACATGTCCACATGCGTGTTGTCCAAGTCTTGTAATCAAACCAGATATAGCGCATGCTGTTTTAAAAAGATTGGGATATTTATCTATTTCATTTTTAAACTCTTTTGATGCCGGAATATCTTTATCTGGATTTCCAAAATAAGTATCCTCTAGTGAATAGCTAAAACCTCTATTTTGCCCAATTAAACTTGAAAGATATTGTCCGATATCATTTGATAGCCCCATCCCACGGCAAGCAGTTAGAATTGCAGAACGAGAACCCTCTGTTCCAAAAGTACAAACTGACACAGAATCTCCGCCTATATCTTTACACATTTTATATACCATCTGTGAAATTGTCTCTCTTTTACTTGCTTCTGAGTCAAAATCCCAATCTGGCAACTCTGCTCTTTCTCGATGTATAAAACGATAAAACCATAAATCGAAACCCTGCTCCAAAGGATCTCCATCGCAAATTCCTAATAAGAAACATACTAAACTAGCGGGGCCAGAACCTCTACCTGCTCCAGTTATCGAACCGACTTCAGACCAGATTTTCTCTATTACGACTTTAATTGTTAAGAAATATGACATCAATCGTTGTTGTATTTTATCGCTTACTACCCACATCTCTTCCAATTCTAATTCAATTTGTTTCAAATGTTTCTCTAATCGTTCTTGTGGTAACTGCATTTTTTTCAAAGCATCTAATACTAAAAATACTCCGTAACGATCATCTTCATAAGGAGATGTAATATATTTATTTATATATTCATATTTCGGATTTACTCTACTTGTTTTTAAATAATATTCAAAATTGCTTATATTTCTATCATCGGGTAAACGTGGTATTACTTGTCCATGATACAAGTTATATCCCTTGACTCTATCTGCGATAGAAATAGTATTATTTAACGCTTCGGTGATTAAATCTTTTGGAAGATAGCTCATTAGCTGATAAATTTCATCAGAAGACATGAGATAAGTATATCTGTAGAAATCGGTGGTTTCTCTTTCCTCATCTTTTGATTTTAAGAAGGCTTCATGTATCGGGAAATCTTCTGGTCTAGCATAATGAGCATCAGTTGCAATTGTTAGAGGAATGTTATATTTATTATGTAATTCTATTAAATATTTATTATATTCAATCTGTTCTTCATATGCTGCTGGAGACATTTCTAAATAAAAATTGTTTTCTCCAAAGACTTTTTGACACCATAATAGATGTTGCTCTACTTTATCAAATTCTTTTCTTTCAAACCATATTCCCAATATGTTTCCAATACAGGCACTAGTTCCTATAATATGTCCTTGATTTGGCATAATAATTTCTTCTAAATCAGAATACCACGTAGGGACACGTTTTAAAAACATCATATAACTTCTTTCCCATGCCCTAGAACTTAATTCTCTTAATTGTTGATGTCCCTCATTATCTAAAGCCAATAGAATAAAATGGGGATATTTTTCACCTTTTTCAACAGTATCTTTGTTTAGACCATTACGACATAAATATATTTCGTTACCCAACACGACTTTAAAATTTTGCCATGTCTCGTCATTTGGATTTTCAGACTGCTTCTTCTTCAAATACTCTAAGGCTTTTAAATGTCCTCCTAAAAATTCATGATCGGTGCAAGCGACTGCGCATAATCCTAATGAATGAGAAGTATCTATTAAGGTCGGAACTTTAATTATTGAGTCAATAAGCCTAGTATTCGAATAATCTGTATGGGAATGTAAATTAGCATATCTCATATCGTTTCCTCCTCAAATTCTTTTTTCTTAATCTCTTTTTCTAAAAATATTATATCATAAAAAAAGAATAACTGTAAAGTTATTCTTTTGGTTTGTCATATTCTTGTAATAATTCTTGTGATACTTGTTCTATAACTCTTACACTCTGAGTTATATTATTAAGATTATTGCTAATTTCGTTTAAAACTAAATTAACATTTATACTAGTGAAACCTCTTTTTTCATATTCGCCTATTGCTCCTATTTCTCCAACAAAAGTAAGTAATCTCTCTATCTGTTGAAGAATACTAGAATTGTGTCCAGCAATAACCTTTATGTTATTTTTTTCTTCTTCTGACATCGTTTTACCTCCTTGGACGGATTACTTTTGTGATGTACATATATACGTCATACATAATTGAAATATCTTGCATATCTGGAGTTGCATCATCTTTATTTTGATAACGTTCAATTCTTTCCAAGTGTTCTGTAAGCGTAGTTCCATACTTTTCACATATTTTTCTGTAGCTATCCAAATCGATGAACATTTTTGAATGTTTTAATTTTTTATTTTTATTTAATATCTTCATATCTTTTACTCGCTCACTTTCTCTATTTAGACAGGTATATATTTTTTGTTGATAACATAGTGCATCTAAAGGAACATTACCAAGATTAAAATCCCATCCACAATCTCCATAGTATTGTTCATATTTACATTTTCCCGAATAACACATTTTATATTATACCTCTCATTCTTTTTTATCAATATAATTATAATATATATAGATACGACGAGTCAAGTATTTTACTTAAATTCTTTTTGCAATAAATGACTTACTTTTAGTTGTAATTCTTTTTTTTCTATTGGAATTTCCTCAATATTTTTTTCTTTTAAAATATCTTTTAATTGTTTTATTGTAGCATTTTTTACAAAAAGAGACAATATTTTATTATAATCGTCTATAGTCTGTTTTAATTCTCCTCTAGCTACACGATACTTTTGAATATTTTCATATTCGCCATTTGTTACTGCCTTTAGTCCTTTTGCAGATAATATCTTATTTATTAGTCTCATCATTTGTTATCTCCTCGTCAAAGTCATCTTCAAATTCAACTTGGAATGTTTGAACATAAAGATTTATTAACTCTTCTTTATTAATATCTTTTTTAAATTCTACTCCAAGCTCTTTTAAAGCATTTTTTATCCAAGTACTTCCTTTACATTCTGCAAGTTCTCTTAATATCTCATTGTATTCTCTTCCTAGTTCTCTAACGACTTTAGATACAGCAGAATGCTTTTCAACTAATCTTTTATAATCATCAGACCAAGAGGCAGGAACTCTAATAAAACCTTGTTTTTTTAAATGTTTGTCTATTAAATTTTCAATCATTTTAATCCTCCTTTTTCGTTTTACAATAATATTATAATGTTTAAAACTAGATTATGTAAACATTAACCTAAAAATCATATACATTCCATTCGTTGCCTTGTTTTTCTATTAATTCATATCCGTCTACTATCATTTGTAATTTAGGTTGGTCTTCCCAATCATTCCAAGAAATAGTCCCGATGGCATTCATAGTATAATTTTTACTATCTTTTAGTCTATTTACTAAGTCTATATCATCAAATATAACAATATCGATCTTGGGTGTATTGATTTTCACATGTTGTCCTTCTTTTCCCATATACTCAGCTCCGATACA
>UMGV01037046.1_pt1 | contig 31750 bp, 50 predicted proteins | sample 1965361 | NCBI WGS metagenome assembly UMGV01 (sample SAMEA4836081, study PRJEB28245) | human gut metagenome | biome: gut microbiome; material: fecal sample | place: Denmark | collected 2008
AGCCAATCTGAAACTGCTGAGCGGCGCTCCCGACAAGCTGGAAGTGAAGGATCCGCCCACAGAAAACATTCTGAATGCTGCACAGGGAAATCTCTTCATGGGTCAGATGCCTTCGCAGGACTTGTATGTACTCAAACCGAATTTCTGGACACAAACCGGTAACGGTTATCTCCAGTTCTCACAGAACTATATTTCCAAGAACTGGTATAAAGGTGGTAACAGTGCCAACTCACTGGTGTCCGGTTTCACCTGGCAGGCAAACTATGATGACAAACAGCGCATCCAGTTTGAAAACAAATTCGAATGGAAACTGGGATTCATTACAAGTCCGGGTGACACTCTCCACAGCTATACCCCGAACAACGACCTGTTGCGTCTGAAGACGAAATTCGGTTATAAGGCAATCACTCACTGGTACTATACCTTATCCGTTGACTTCGAAACTCAGTTGTTCTCTACTTACGAAACAAACACGAACAACCTGGTCTCAGCATTCTTCTCACCGGCCAAGCTGAATGTCGGTCTCGGTATGGATTACAAGTACACCAAAGGCGGATGCAATCTTTCCGTGATGGTCAACCCGCTCAACTACTCGCTGTATGCCGTAGCCAGCGACCGGGTAGATCCGACACGCTTTAACATCAAGGAAGGACACAAGACGGAGAATGAATTCGGTTCACGTCTGGAAGCCAACATCAGCTGGAAGATTATTCCGATGTTGCTGTGGGAATCCCGCTTCACATATACGACAGACTATAAGAAGGTCGTAAGTGAATGGGAAAACACATTTACTTTCGCCTTCAACAAATATCTTTCTACCAAGCTCTTCGTACACGGCCGTTTCGATGACGGAGTTGCACGGGAACCGGACAGAAGCTACTTCCAGTTGCAGGAACTGCTGAGCTTTGGTTTGAATTATACCTGGTAATCGTATAACCAATAACCTTATAATATAAAATTAGAAATGTTTACTATGCCTTCGTTTGTTCAGATACTCGACCTGATCGGGACATTCGCTTTTGCCATTAGTGGTATCCGCCTGGCTTCAGCCAAGCGTTTTGACTGGTTCGGCGCATACGTGGTAGGATTGGCCACTGCCGTTGGAGGAGGTACAATCCGTGACCTCCTGCTGGATGTTACACCTCCCTGGATGACCGATCCGATGTATCTGAGCTGTACAGCCTTCGCCATGTTTTTCGTCATTGTGTTCAGCAAGTATCTGATCCATCTGAACAACACGTTCTTTATCTTCGACAGTATCGGACTGGCACTGTTTACGGTAGTAGGAGCGAGCAAGAGTCTGGCACTCGGTTATCCCTTCTGGGTAGCCATCATTATGGGAAGCATCACCGGAGCTGCCGGAGGTGTATTGCGTGACGTATTCATCAACGAAATTCCGCTGATTTTCCGCAAGGAAATCTATGCCATGGCCTGCGTGATCGGAGGGCTCGCTTACTGGGCCTGTCTGCGTTTGGGCATGGAATCATACGTGTCAGAAATCATCGGAGGAAGCGTTGTTTTCATTGTCCGCATTCTGGCTGTGAAATATAAGATCACCCTGCCAATTCTGAAAGGAGATCCCGAAGAGGAAAACAACTGATCCTCCCGGTAAAAGAAACGGGCGGAAGCGGACCCCAGAGTCCACGCTTCCACCCGTTTTTTTATGTATTCCGTTTCCTTATTGCAAGGTTCCGGCTTCTGCCTGCTGAATCATCTGCTGGCTGGCATACATATATACTTCCACCCGGCGATTTTCCTGCCGTCCGGCTTCCGTGCTGTTGTCCGCTACAGGATTGCTTTCACCCATACCTTCCACACTCTTGATCTGGCTGGCTGAAACACCACAGCCCAGCAAATAGCTGGATACACTCTGTGCGCGTTCCTGCGACAGATTCAGGTTCTTCTGAACACTCTGTTCCTTGGTAGAATTTCTCCAGCCCTGATTGTCCGTATAACCATAAATAGCCACGTCCATATCCCGGTTCTGGTTCAGAACATTGTTGGCAAACTTGCTGAGCGAAGCCTTGGCGGCAGAACTCAGAGTTGCACTGCTGGTAGTAAAGAGGATACCGGAATCGAAAGTAACCTTCACGGCCTGCAATCCGTTGTTATCCGTCACCTGTTCTACCTCTGCACCCTCAATCTGCTGTGCCTGCTGGGCAGCCTTGTCCATTTTCTTACCGATCAGTACACCGGCACCCGTACCAACGGCTGCTCCGACAGCTGCACCGATGGCAGCACCTTTTCCCTTACCGGCCAGTCCTCCGACCAGAGCACCCAGCGCAGCACCTCCGCCACCGCCGATAAGTCCTCCTTTGGCCGTATTGCTCATACCGCATCCGCTGAGAATCAGACATCCGCTGAGCAGCAGAGCTACGATGTTTGTTGTCTTTTTCATTTGATTCTAAAGTTTAGTTTATATTCACCAGTTTAATTTAATATGCGAAGATAGGATACTTCTTCATGGTTTCGTTCACCCGTGCCCGTACGGAAGCGATTACTTCTTCATTATCCACATTGGAAAGTACGGTTTCGATCATTTCTGCAATTTCAACCATCAGATCTTCCTTGGCTCCACGGGTTGTAATGGCAGGAGTACCCAGACGGATACCGGAAGTCTGGAATGCAGAGCGGGTATCAAACGGAACCATGTTCTTGTTGACCGTGATATCAGCAGCAACCAGCGCCTTTTCTGCCACCTTACCGGTCAGATCAGGATATTTGCTGCGCAGATCCACCAGCATGGAGTGATTATCCGTACCGCCGGAAACAATGGTAAAGCCACGGTCCATCAAAGCCTGCGCCAGTACGGCAGCATTCTTCTTCACCTGCTTCTGGTATTCCTTGTATTCCGGTTGCAGACATTCGCCGAAAGCCACAGCCTTGGCAGCGATAACATGTTCCAGCGGACCTCCCTGAATACCGGGGAATACAGCTGAATCCAGCAGCTGCGACATCATCTTGATCTCGCCCTTCGGTGTTTTCTTACCCCATGGGTTAGGGAAGTCCTTGCCCATCATGATCACACCTCCGCGCGGACCACGCAAGGTCTTGTGAGTCGTAGAAGTTACGATATGTGCATACTTCACCGGATTATCCAGCAAACCAGCCGCAATCAGTCCGGCCGGATGAGCCATGTCCACCATAAAGATTGCACCTACCTTATCAGCAATCTCACGCATGCGCTTGTAGTCCCATTCACGTGAATAAGCCGATCCTCCGCCAATGATCATCTTCGGACGTTCACGCAAGGCAATTTCTTCCATCTGATCATAGTCCACACGACCTGTTTCCTTGTTCAGGTTATATTCACAGGGGGTATAGATAATTCCCGATGTATTTACAGCCGATCCGTGTGACAGATGTCCGCCATGAGCCAGGTTCAGTCCCATAAATTTGTCTCCCGGATTCAGGACAGCCAGAAAGACAGCCGCATTAGCCTGTGCTCCAGAGTGAGGCTGTACGTTAGCCCATTCTGCGCCGAAGATTTGTTTCAGACGGTCGATTGCAATCTGTTCGCTCTGGTCCACCACCTCGCAACCGCCATAGTAGCGTTTGCCCGGATAACCTTCTGCATATTTGTTGGTCAGACAGGATCCCATGGCCTGCATCACCTGATCACTTACAAAGTTTTCTGAAGCAATCAGTTCAATGCCTTTCAACTGGCGCTGATGCTCCTTTTCGATGATATCAAAGATTAAATCGTCTCTTTTCATAAATCTGTATTTTTAGGTTAATATGCAAATTCTGTCGGTTTCTCAGAAAATCACTCCCACGGAAAAGCTCATGACGTTCCGCCGTTTCCGGACAACAATCATACTTTCATTATAGGGAGCCTCTGTTGCCTGCCGGTCAAAATCAATCGATCTGGTCAGGTTATGCAGCCCGATCTCATAACGGAAATCGAAAAATACATTCGATACATTGACGCCCAGTCCGGCTACTGCACTGTAATTAAAGGGATATCCGGTTTCCCGGATGGCCTGCTGGTAAAAGCCCGAATATTCATTTTCGGTCTGCTGCTTCCACGACCACGCCACTTTGGGCCCGACAAAGAAAGCCATGCCATAAGGATGGACATCTATAAACTTATATCCATAAAGAATCGGGAGATCAATCGAAGTGACCTTGGTCTTGACCAGGGCATTTTCAGGCAGAAGCGCCGAGTTTGCCAGCGAATTGCTGACAGACACACTTCCCATAGATACATTATAGGAAATTTCCGGCTGGATGAAATGATGCTTTTTCAGGTTCAGCCGGCAAAAGACAGTCGCAAAATACCCCACTTTGTAGTTGTTCTGGACTCCCTCAAGTTCCTTTCCGTCAATGGAAAGTTCGTCAATGAAAAACATGGAAGAATTAAAACCGGCCTTGACACCAATATTCACCAAAGGTCTTCGCAGGGTGACCATCGGAGTGTAGTTCGACTGAGCCTGAAGCGATCCGGCTGCAGCAGAAACCAGCAAGAGTACAAGGGCGGTTTTCTTCATGCAAAAATGTTTATTTTTTCTTTTCTACGGACCATCCGAACTTACCGATCTTGGGGCCCATTCCGTAATATCCGCCGTGTACATACACCAGCAGATTCGACTGAGCCAGTTCGAATTTTCCGGTTTCCGTATTCAGGTATTTGTCGTCAGCCTTCACGTTCACCACGTCTGCGATAAACATGTCGTGCGATCCCAGTGACAGGATCTCCTTCACCCGGCATTCAATACACAGGGGAGATTCTTCAATGATGGGAGCGTTGACCACACTTGCCTTTCCGGGAGTGAGGTGCATTTCCTCAAACTTGTTGTAGTCGCGTCCGGAGCGTACTCCACACCAGTCAGTGGCATACGCCATATCCTGCGTGGTCAGGTTGATGACAAATTCCATATTCTTTTTCAGAATAGGATAGGAGTGACGTTCAGGCCGTACCGAAATGTAACACATCGGCGGGTTGGAACAAATGGTTCCAACCCACGCAATGGTAAGGATGTTATATTCTTCGACTGAACTTCCGCAGCTGACCAATACAGCCGGAAGCGGATAAATCATGGTTCCGGGTTTCCAGTCCTGCTTCATATCGTCAAATCAGTTTGATATTGTCCTTCTGCTGTTCTTTCTCGCAATAGTGGCATTTCAGCAATCCTTTTTCTTTGTCAGTCACGTGGAACCAGGTCTGCATCGGTTCGTTGTTGGTGATACATTTCGGATTGTTGCACTTCACGATACCTTTCAGTTCATCGGGCATGACAACCTGCTTCTTTTCCACCACCTCGTAATTGCGGATGATGTTCAGCTTCACGTTCGGAGCAACGACTGACAGGCGGCTTACTTCCTCATCACTGAAGAAACGGTCGGCAATCTTGATGATTCCCTTTTTACCCAGCTTCTTGCTTTCAAAGTTATTGCCGATGGTAATGTTCGTATCCATATGCGGCAGGTCAAGCAAAGAAACCACCGTAAACAGTTTGTCAGAAGGTATATGATCGATGACGGTTCCGTTTTCCAGAGCGGCAACCTGTAATTCTTTCTTATCACTCATAGTTTTTGGAATGTTTTAATAATTATTTTACTGTGTCTGCCTTTACTTCATCCAGGGTAATGCCCAGTACGTCACACAGGATTGCCTGACGTGCATACAGTCCGTTTTGTGCCTGCTGGAAATAATATGCCTTTTCGTTGTTGTCCACATCATAGGCAATTTCATTCACGCGGGGCAGCGGATGCAGGATACGCAGGTTCGGACGTGTATGTTCCAGCATCTTGTTGCGCAGGATGTAAACGTCCTTCACGCGTTCATACTCCATCAGATCCGTAAAACGTTCGCGCTGTACGCGGGTCATATACAGAATGTCGGCATCTGCAATCGTTTCTTCCGTAAAGTCGGTATGTTCCACATACTTGATCTGATGCTGTTTGCAGTACAGTTTGTATTCCTCCGGCATTTTCAGTTCATCGGGAGCGATGAAGTGGAAAGTCGGATTAAAATGACGCATGGCCATCAGCAACGAATGTACGGTACGTCCATACTTCAGGTCGCCCACCAGATAGATATTCAGGTTTTCCAGTGTACCCTGCGTCTTATAGATGGAATATAGGTCGAGCATGGTCTGTGAAGGATGCTGGTTGGCTCCGTCTCCGGCATTGACAATGGGCACCGGTGCCACTTCACTGGCATAGCGTGCTGCTCCTTCCAGATAATGACGCATCACAATGATATCGGCATAATTGCTGACCATCATGATGGTATCTTTCAGGGTTTCTCCCTTCGAAGAGCTGGTCACTTTGGGATCGGTAAAACCGATAACTCTTGCTCCCAGGCGGTTGGCCGCTGTTTCAAAACTCAGTCGTGTGCGGGTGGAAGGCTCGAAGAAAAGGGTTGCAACTACTTTCTCAGCCAAAAGACGGCGATTAGGTTTCTTTTCAAACTCTCTTGCCATTTCCAGAAGATAGAGGATTTTCTCCTTAGAATGCTCGGCAATAGTAACTAAACTTCTATTTTCCATACTTAATTATGGTTTGATGATTACTTTTTATAATACCGAAGCCCAAAGGTAAACAAAAAAAAGGAAAAATCCTCCCTTTTCAGATTTTTTTCACTGATTTTTCTTTGGCCGCGTAAAAAAGTTGTTGCTATAAATTTTAGCTAAGAATATGCCCCACAGCACCTTCCAGCGCAGTTTTTAGGGTCCATGGGTCCACATGGACCTATATGGACCCTTTACCGTGAGAGACTCCGTTTCCGGGCGCCTTTTTTCAGGGTGGGGAAAAGACTTCCGGACCGGCAGAAAAGCGCCGTTCTTTTATAAAAACGCCGAGACATTTTCCTTCACACGCCGAAATCTTTTCCTTCATTTGTCGAAGCGTTTTTATGAGCTGTATTCAGGCCTTCTTTTTTTAATAAGGAGGATATGCTGCCGTCCGAGGTGTGCAGCTCCTCCTCATAATGCGGCATTTCTGTCGAAATTTCAATTATAATTTACATCACATAAGTAATTATGCAATCCGGTTTCCTTTTGATTCCTCTACGGGCATCAGAACGAATTGTGTAAAATAGAACGGCGGCAAAAATGTTGTTGCGGTTTGTTTATCAGCGAGTTAAACGAAAACGGGGTTTCATGGAAACGCAAAACGAAATGTGACATTGCTTTACAAACGCTTTACGTCTAAACGGCCTAAACGCGGGCTTTAAATGCGTTTTTGTTACATCACACTATAAATTCACCTAAACGGGGCTGGAATAGGCTGTAAAGGCTTATTTCGGCCTTTTTTTATGCCTGTTTAGACGTTTAGAAATCTGTTTAAGTACCCATTTAGACGGTAAAAACAAGCGGTTTCAGAATCTCTTTCTTAAATGTTAAAAAAGGGGTTGGGCATACCTTTGGGCATACCAGTTGGGCATACCCTTTTTTATTTATTTTATGCGAAAAATAAAAAGTTGGGCATACCTTTTTAACTGGTTTTAAGTCGTGTGTTTGGTATGAGATTGCTTTTCCCGTGTGTTATTAGTGTGTTTTAGTCTATATTTTGATATAGATAGTATTATATATTTCCGCATTGATTATGCTGTAAAATTAATGTAAGTTACTGATTTATAGTGTTTATTTTGATGATAATACGTATTTTTACGGTGAAAACGTGTGTGTGCGTGTAGAAATGATGCAGAATAGCACAATTAGGACAGTGCAGGCAGCTATTGAGTAAAGCTGTTTCGGTTTCCGGTTCGAGTCCGGATTCTGCCCCAATACTTTGTGATTTTGCGTTTTTATAGGTATTAGGTTTAAAGTGAACGCTCCCGGTGAAAGTCCGGGAGCTTATTTTTAAGGATATGGGAAAGAATCTGATTCGTACAATACTGGATGATCATCGTGATGCGGCTTTGTATAAGGCAGCAGCCAATCAGTTTTTGAACATGATTCGCTATGAAAAGAGTCCTTATTATAATACTGGAGTAGAACTTATAGATAAGTTAGGCAACGAAATAGATTCTCTCAAAAAAGAAAATCTGTATTTAAAACAAGAAAACGTGCGCTTAACCAAACTTGTAAATCAATTAAACTCCATGATAAATAAGAAGTGTCAATAAAACTTAGATATATGAAAAAGGAAACTTATCTTGACAAATTAGTTAATGATCTTGGTGTAGAAGCTACAGCAGAACGTATTTCGATTTATATCGAGGATATTATGCGAGTCTCGCGAAGGACATCGGAAACGGATGATGCCATAAACTTCCTGATGTACCTGAAAAACAGTATCTTAAAAAATAAAGAGGAGTAGCTTAACTACTCCTCTTTTGCTTATATTATTTCTACAATTTTGTTTGATAGGTCTTTGGATATTCCACAGCATCCAAATCGTTTAAAGTAAAGTCCTAATTCATTCACTGGTATTTCTTTCCTCACTTTTACAGCATTAACCTTTCCATCTGTATCTATGATGCGCTGCATTGTATCACCATATTCCGGAGGGACAATCAAAAAGATACAGCTGACAGTGTCTAATGGCGCATCGCCTATCATTTCCCCAAACTCAAAACCTACCCCTGCGATTACGCCTTTAGGTAAGTTTAAAGATTTTATTTTATCAGAAAACATGTCTTGTCTGTCAATGGATACAAATCCTTGATAATCTCCATACTTGGTTGAAATAAGTTCTTTTAATGTTTCCATAATACTTGTTTTTTTGTTGCTTTTTAAATATCGTTTAATCGTTATTCCAATCGTATTACTCCGATAACCAGAGCGACATGATAAATTCTATTTAGAGGTAATTCAAATGGCTCGTAGTGTTCATTGTCCGACACGATAAGGACGTGTTCCTTGTCGGATCCGGGCTTTACCCGTTTGATAAGCGGTCCCTGATCCGTATCCAATACATATACTTTATTCCATTGAAAGAATATGTCATCCATCGGTAAACGCTTACAAGCCACAATGTCACCGCTATTATATTTAGGATACATGCTGCTTCCTTTCACGCTGATCAGGAACTCGGCTCCCTTGAATGTGGGGACAACAAATCGTTCACATTCGTATTCCAGCACAGTTTGTTCACTGGTGAATGCTCCTGCCATTGCGCTGATGGGAATCAAGGGGATGCCCTCCATGGGCGAATCGGATGGATGGGCTACCGATATGTTTTCTTCCTTTTCAGACTCCGTACGGAGCATGTTGCCTTCGCCTGTAAGGAGCCAGTTCATATCTATATCTACACATTTTGTGTATATCACATCAATATCAAATGTTTTGCGCCCATACCAATTGGTTATAGTATTAGGAGCAACGCCTAAGAATCTAGCTAATTCAGCATTGCCTTTGAGCTTATAATACTCTTTAATGCGGTCTAATACCAATGGTTTATCTAAAATATTTCCCATATTGTGTAATTTTTATATGGATTTTATTTGTATTTCCCAAAATGTGTGTATATTTGCAGAGTCTTACGAAACCGAAAGACGCTCTAAAGGTAGAAAATAAACTTTAAAAACGCAAATTATGGATAAAGCAAACATTCATCAGGCAAAATGGCCGCAAGTATTTTACAGAGAAAATGTAAGTAAATACTTATTCGTAAAAAGATCAACTTACGAACAGCTTTGCATCTTGTGGGAGGAATAAATAATGAAAACGTTACTTATTAAGGCAAAGGTTTTCTGGATTCAACGATGTCTGTATCCATTTCTATACTTATGCATACATTATACACGCTCTCAAGTATACAAACTATGGAAAAGAATAGAGAAGCAGAATCCCGGACATTTCTCCGTTGACGAAAAATACGCTCCACTACGATTTGGTCAGATTCGGTCACTGATTGTTCCATTGAAAGACTTGGAGAACTGGTGTTTCCAGCATACCACTTCATCTCGTAACCGAAAGTGCTACATGCAGCCCGAAAAGTTTTGTCAATCATCTTGTACAGATAGTTTATCTGATTGGGACATGTTTCTTGATAGGCTATAGTAAAAATCATTTTGAATTTAAACATAAGAAATAAAGTTAGTTTGTTTAGCATCGCTACAAATGTAGCAAAACCATTCCGGTTCGTGAGAATAGGGATGGACTTTTAACCGAATAATAACAAAAAAAACAATAAAGAAATGGCAGAAATATTAATGATGTACGGCGAACGCCGAAAGTTAGCTGAAAAGTTCAGCGTAAGTGAAGTAACAGTACGTGACGCACTGAAGTTTAGAACCCGAAGTAATGTGGCGAACATGATACGTAAGGCTGCTCTTGAAATGGGAGGTGTATTGAAAGGCGCAAGAACTCTTCGAGAGGTAATAGAGAAAGATGAAAACCAGTCAGAAAATTAGAATAAAAATGGGATATAACGGTAAATTATCAACACTAGGGATAAATATTCTGAAGAATATCTACTTGTCCAATCCTCTTATAGAATTTACAGAAATTCAAAGAAAATATAATCAGGAGGCAAAGAAATATGGTTTAAATCAAATTAAATCAAGTAGTACCGTGGCTAATTATCTGGTTAGAATTGGTGTATATGAAAAGTCATCAAGAAGAAGCAAAGAGGAATTTGACGGAATCAGAAGAATAAAAGCAAGCGGTGAACTTCAGAAAGAAATATCCTCAAAACTGAAAGTTACAACTCGTTCTGTTTTTTCAGCTCTGTCATACGTTACCAACAGCCCTACGGCAAGACTTATCCGTTCGTATGCCTTGAATCATGGAGCAAAGCTCTATGAGCTGAAGGAAATGGAAAATCCATATGCGGAAATTGTAAACCTTTAAAGTAATCTGTATGAATTTTACAAAATACTCCTTTAAGAACATTGAATCCCAGCTTGAACATGTATGCGGACTGATAGACCTGGTAAAAGGCGACAGAGGATTTCGCGAAGCTATTCAAGATGAAGAGTTTTGCATGCTGATAAAGATGCAGGCACAACTGTTTGAGGAAATTAAGAAAAGAGAAAGACATCAACCAACTACATAAATGATTGCTCATTGCTATTTCGGTTCGTGAGAATAGGGATAGCTCAGAACTTAAAACATAAAATTATGAAACGAATCAATACAACCACACGCTATCTGCTGCTGATACTGGCAGCAGCCATACTGAACCGGCTGACAGACGGTACAATGAACCTGATTATAACAACCTGCCTCTGCCTGGCACTCATACCTGCTGCAATACGGATGGACAAGGAGGATAAAGAATACCAGGAATGGATGGATGAAGAAATAAAGAAGCGGGAAGCACAGAAAAAGGAATAAATCACACACGGCTTGCAGAACTTCACACATTCAGGATAACGACTGTAATTTGACATATTGGGCTGTTTTCAATAGGAATTGGGAATATGGTAAAAAGAAGGAGTGAAGCGGCTGCCATCCGGGTTCAAGCCCCGGAGCCGGACTACAATCTTAACGAATTAATCATGGAAATGTACGGAAACACATTATGCGTCAGCTTTACGGAACTTGTTCGTGGTGGCATTATCAGTAAGCCCACTTACGACAAGTATGTACGTGAAGGCAAGCTTACCCTCCTCCAGAGGGGAGGTAACGGACGCGAGGCCCTGATTGCCTACCGCTCCATGCCGGAACGGCTCCGTGCAGCATACGATGACACATTCAAGAATGCATACGAGGAAATGAAACAGCGTGAGCAGGAAAAGTACATCAACACACAGATTCGGTTCGATGCCGAAGCGGTACGGTTCTTCAAGGAATTTGAGCCGCGTATCGAGCCTGCCAGACAACTGGAATACGTCCTGAACGCCCAGGTGATGAACGAAATGGTGCGTACGGAGAAGGCACGCAGTGTGGAACACGCCAAAGGAGGTTTTGCCCGTCGTGCGGAAACATGGAGCAGCGTGCAGATTTGCTGTGAGCGTCTCCGCGAAATCACAGGACACACGCTTCCGAAGAATCCGGCCCGCCTGCGCGAGAAGTTCAATGCTTACAAGCGTGAGGGATACGTGGTGCTGGTTAGCGGTAACCTGGGCAACAGTGCTGCCCGCCGCATCGGTAAAGCCGAAGGTGCCCTTCTGCTGAAGCTACGCCGGAGTAAATTCCCGGTCTACACCGATATGCAGCTCTTTGAGGAATACAACCGTCAGGCAACGCTTCGTGGGCTGAAAACCATCAAGAGTCCTACAACGATGCACACGTATCTGAATGATCCGGCAGTAATGGTGTGGTGGTATGCCGCAGTTAATGGAGAAAGGGAATTCAAAAACAAGTATATGCCGACCTTCGATACGGTAATGCCGTCCATGCCGAACTCGCTGTGGTACTCAGACGGTACAAAGATAAACCTCTATTATCGTGCGTACGACGAAAGGCAGAAGCGATGGGTGGCACGAACCACGGATGTGTACGAGGTGATGGATGCCTGCACGGAACTGTTCCTCGGCTACTTTATCGGCGACGGCGAAAACTTCTACAACCAGTACATGGCGTACCGGATGGCACTGCAGACATGGAAGGTGAAGCCTTATGAGATAGTGACCGATAACCAGGGAGGACACAAGAAGCTGGCTTCGCAGGGATTCTTCAAGAAACTCTGCCATCTTCACAAAACCACGATGCCGCACAACGGCCAGTCCAAATCCATAGAGTCCGCTTTCGGACGATTCCAGCAGCAGGTACTTCACAAGCTTTACAACTTCACCGGTCAGAACATTACGGCCAGGAAGCTTTCAAGCCGTGTGAACATTGACCTGGTAATGGCGAACATTGACCAGCTTCCCACGCTGGAGGAACTGAAACAGCAATATGCCGACTGCCGCGAAGAATGGAACTTGATGCAGCATCCTACCAGCCCCACCGGCATGACCCGCAGGGAAATGTACACCGCGATAGAGAATCCGCAGGCACAGCCGCTTGATGACTATGAGGCAAACGAAATCTTCATGCTGTTCTCTCAGGCCCCGGTGCAATACACCAAGGAAGGTTTCATCTTCCGCATGAACAAGCAGGAATACAGCTACATGGTGTATGGTGACGACGGACTGGTAGATATGAACTTCCACCTTCAGAACGTGGGCCGTCAGTTCCTCTATCGCTACGATCCGGAAGACATGACCCGCATCGAGCTATGGGCGGTGACTGACACGGGAGCCAAGTATGCGGCCATCGCTACACCGAAAGTCACGATCCATCGTGCCACTCAGGAACGCACCGAAGAGGAAAACGCTTATCTGTTTGCCCAACTGGATGCCAACCGTCGCACTCGCGCAGCCATGCACATCGCCCAGGAAGACCTTTTCATGGAGGAAGCCATGGGCGAAGCATACACCCAACTTCGGATACCGCGTCCGGTGGCCGTGAGCGAAAAGCAGCTTGACGGATACCGCGAAGAAATGAAGCGTGGCACACTGGAAGCTCCGGTACCGATGCCCGAAACGGATATTCCGGAAGAGCCTGTACTGGCAGATGAACCGCTGGCCTTCGCATCATCAGGAGACTGGACAAAGAAAGTATCGAACCTGACGTTTGATGAACTGGACAGCTTGGGAAAATTCTAACGATTTGATTAAACAATACTTAAATACCTATTAAAACAATGAAAGGATTAACAACAGAAATGAAAGAACAGGTACGCAGCGCACTGATTGCCTACCGTTCCAATTACCCTACGTTGAACCGTGCCGCAGAAAGCTTGCAGGGCGTAAGCTCGGCCACCGTGAGCCAGCTCTGCAACGGAAAGTATGAACTGATCAGCGACGAAATGTTTGTACGTATCGCCACGCAGATAGGCTTTGCCTTCGACTCATGGAACCTTCACGAAGGAAAGACTTTCAAGGAAATCACTTTTGCGCTGAGTGACGCACAGGCATACAAGAACGTGACATGGATTGTGGGTGATGCCGGATGCGGAAAAACCACAGCAGCCATTGAATACCGCCGCACGCACCGCAACGTGTTCTACATCCTCTGTTCGGAAGATATGCGACGCTCAGACTTCGTTCGTGAGATAGCCAAACAGGTAGGCGCACCTACCGACACGACCAACCTCCGCGATATGCTGGAGAATGCCATCAGCATGATTTCTTTCCTGGGCAACCCGCTGCTGGTGTTCGATGAAGGAGACAAACTTACCGACAGTGTGTTCAACTACTTTATCAGCATCTACAACCGCCTGGAAGGACACTCCGGAATTGTGTTCCTCAGTACTGATTACATCAAGCGCCGTATGGAAGCCGGTCTTCGCTACAACAAGAAAGGTTACAAGGAAATAAACAGCCGCATCGGACGTCGTTTCTTCGATGTATCTCCCACAGAACAGACAGACATATACGCCATCTGTCAGGCTAACAATCTGACCGACCGTGCCGATATCGAAGAGGTGCTGAAAGATGCCAGGCGAAGCGACAACGATCTTCGCCGCGTGAAACGATGCATCCACCGTCAGAAACGTATTATCGAAGCAAGAAGGAAAGGAGGAAACAATGAATAAAGAGGATACCACACCGCCCCCACAGAAAAAGAAATTCACTTTCGACCGCAATGCGAAAGGAGTCCGTGAACTTCTATCCATGAAGTTTGATGTGATGGATTTCGATGGTCCCTGGTATGATGCATTCGGCACTCCGGAACGCCGTGGAGTCTGGATCATCTGGGGAAACTCCGGTAGCGGTAAGACCAGTTTTGCCCTCCAGCTCTGCAAGTATTTGTGCCGTTTTGGCCGTGTGGCATACGACAGCATGGAGGAAGGTGCCTGCCGCACCATGCAGGATGCCATCCGCCGAACCGGGATGATGGAAGTAAACAAGAAGTTCCTGCTGATCGACAACGAGAATATGGATGAACTCAGCATACGACTCCGCCGGCAGAAAAGCCCGGACATCGTGGTTATCGATTCCTTCCAGTACACACGAATGACGTACCGTCAGTACATTGACTTTAAGGAACAACATAAGCGGAAGCTGCTCATCTTCATCAGCCACGCCGAAGGCCAGTTACCCAACGGACGTGCCGCCAAAGGAGTGATGTACGATGCCTCGCTGAAGATCTACGTGGAAGGCTTCAGGGCCTTTTCAAAAGGACGCTTTATCGGTCCCGTAGGACATTACGATATCGTGCCGGAGAAAGCCCGGCAATATTACGGAGAAGAATAATCTTTTCAATTTACAATTCATAATCAGAATACATGAGAACAATGATGAAAGACCGTCCAATCACACCGCAGCAGGTGAAGGCGCTGCACGCTCAGTTCCGGAAAATGGGATTTGATGATGATGACCGCCATGGTTTTATCAGCCAGTTCACGGAAGGAAGAACCGACAGCACCGCCGGACTGACCAAAGAAGAAGCCGGACTGTTGCTAACACGGTTCAACCGTGAGGAAGCTGACCGCATCCATCGTGAGGCACGCAAAGTAGTGAAACAGATTTTTTCCCTTTCGTTTCATATCTCCTGTCTGAACAAAAATTACACGAACGAAACGGAAGCGGATTTTGAAATGAACAAAGCGAAGATAAACCAGTTCTGCCGTACACGCAGCAAGTTCCGCAAGCCTCTTACGGAAATGTCGCTGGAGGAACTGAAGGAAGTGAAACGACAATTTGAGGCAATGGCAAGAAAGGAGGAATGATATGAGAAAGCAATCAGAAATAAATCGTGCAATAGCGTATCTGGAAGAACGTAATTACGATCCGATATGTCGCATACAGAGGGAAGTTTTAGAAGAAAAACGCAGCGAATCATGGGTATTCAATCGGTATGTGCGCGACGTTCCGGAAGACGAGCGCAACGAAACTCTTTTCTATGCCGCACGCGATGCAGCCCAGTTCCTTGCCGGAAAGATTGGTATCAGTTCCATCTGTCCGGATCTGGAAGACGAACCGGAAGAAGAGGAAGAGCAGGAAGAAACAATTACTCTGTCGCGTCATGAATATGATAATCTTTTACAACGCCTGGAGCGTGTAGAAAGAAAGCTCAGACTTCATCAATGCAACCACGAGAAGATTTCGAAAAAGACATCAGGAGATCTGATATCACAAGTGGATGCATGTCTCTATATCGGTTGTGGTAAATCCACAATTAAAAGATGGGCTGACCGAGGAGTTCTCACAAGATATAAAAAGAAACAACGGATATTTTATTCAAAAAAGGAAATTGATAAAAGTAAAGTGATAAAAGGACACCGTTTAACAGTAACAGAAAGGCAGGCTGAAAATGGAACAGACAATTGAAAGGATACAGAACGGCATCGTGAAACTGCTTCAGCCTTACGATTACGCCGACCAGGTATTAATCTTGCGCGAACTGGAGAACTTCTGCGGACAACAGGCTGATGAGACCATGAAACTGGAATACGATTTGGCGGCAATGGAGGACATGAGGGATGAATAGGAAGAAATACATTGTATGGAGGATCATTTATTCTTTCCACGACAGACCGAATAAAAGCATCCGCTCATGCTGGCGAACCGACGACTTGAAGGATGTAAGGAAATTGGCACAAGGGATTAATCCAGAAGCAAAAATACGTTTGTGTTATACAGAATTTAAATAACGATTAAAACTCAATTAAAATGGCAACAAAAAGAACCAAGAAAACAGTAATCAGCGGAGTAAGCCGCGAACAGTACGAACAGGCATTTGCAGAATTCGCTATGGCCGACGCAAAGGCCCAGTCACTTACCGCAAAGATGGACCAGGAGATGACTAAGATCCGTGAGAAGTACGCCGACCAGCTGGCCGAACTGAACGAAACCAAGGATCGTACATTCGAAGTGATGCAGACCTACGCCACTGAGAATAAGGATACGCTTTTCAGTAAGAAAAAGAGTCTGGAGTCGGCACATGGTATCATCGGATTCCGCACCGGTAACCCGAAGCTGAAGAATCTGAAAGGCTTTACCTGGGCCTCGGTTACAAACCTGGTAAAAGAATTCCTTCCTGATTATATCCGTACCACAGAGGAACTGGCCAAGGACAAGCTGCTGGCCGACCGGGAAGTTCCTGAAGTGGCCGAATTATTCCCGAAAATTGGTATTCAGGTGGTACAGGACGAATCTTTCTATGTCGAACCAAAGAAAGAAAGTGATGCAGTCCAGACGGCCTAAGTACAGTTATTCCCGCCGTGGAAATCTATGGATCGTATACCGGAATGAATACACTCAGTCCACATGCACAGGCACTCCCATTGCGGAGTGCCGATCCAAAGAGGAAGCACGGGATAAGGTTTATGAACTTAATGGATGGAAAAATGAAAAGAAAGTCTAAATGCAAATGGTATGCAATATGGACTGTATACTGCATATTGATCAGTCCATTGTTAATTATGGCTATGTTTTCTTACTTTTTAAAGCTTCCATTTGAATTACTGGTTGAAAGGGTAGAAAAAGTAAAATGGTGGCTTGTGAATAGATATAAACCTGATTGATATGGCTGAATTAACCTTTAGAACCAACATCCGACGCGACAAGTGGCCGCGCTGGATGAAACAATTACACGAATATATTAGTCGTGTTACTCAAGACAAAGAACTGGAAGCTACCCGCGAAGAATACCAACGCCTGAAAATGATCATGGATGGATACATTAACAGCATCAAGTATAGCGGACACATACGAAGAGCTTCAATACGTGTCTTACTTGGGTTGGATTACGATCAGTTTACCTTGTTTGTGATCAGGAAGAATTTTATTGTAACATGTTACTACATAGAATAATGAATAAGCGCAAGAAAATAATAATGTTATTCCTGTCTGTCTTTATTGTATGTCCATTGATAATTATAGGCTATATGCTTCAGGTTTTTGCAGCATTGCTTGATATACTCGGATGGATATTCTGGATGGACGGGAGGATGGTGAGGAACAAATGGAGTGTATTAACCGATAAAATTTTGTCAGTATGGAATTAACAGTTGGTGAAACATTTGAATATGATGGGCATTTATTGAAAGCCTCACCGGTAGAAAGTGACCAAATAGCATGTGAAGGTTGCTATTTCTATGAGAATAATATTTGTTGTTACCACTTGGAACAGTCCTGTACTGACGATTCAAGAAGTGATCAGCAAAACGTAATTTTTAAAGAAATTAAAAACAAGTAATTATGATGCACAATTGGTTTACATGTAAAATCCGTTTCGAAAAGACATTGGAAAACGGAATGAATAAGAAAGTAACTGAACTTTATCTGATAGACGCGCTCAGCTTCACCGAAGCCGAAAGCCGTATCATCGAAGAAATGACACCGTTTATGAGTGGGGAATTTGAAGTTGTAGGAGTGGCTAAAGCGAATTACAATGAACTGTTCCCGTCCGAAGAAGGAGCAGCCGACCGCTGGTTCAAATGTAAACTCTGGTTTATTACACTGGATGAAAAGACCGGAGCAGAAAAGCGTACAGTATTCAACGTACTTGTACAAGCTTCCGACCTTCGTGATGCCATCAAGAAGCTGGACGAAGGCATGAAAGGAACTTTGGCAGACTATGTGATAGCTTCCGTATCGGAAACCGCCATTATGGACGTTTACCCCTACAAAGCAGAACCCGATGTAGAACCTGAATTTAAAAACGCAGATAAGAGATGAAAACAGAAAAGACTTATATCCATCGCCGTGTATGCCTTTGCCGCCAGTGCGGAGGAACCGGCTCAGTAACCGTGTATGCAGAGAAAGATGTGCGCCGGGAATATCCCCAGCAGAAAGTGTGTCCGCAATGCCAGGGTAGCGGACGGATCTGGTTGAGTGGACAGGTTGTTAAAAACATAGAACCCTATGCAGAACCAGAACCTTAATCTGTTCAGACCTCGCAGAGTGGCGGCAAAGACTCATTACAGCATGATCAGCCAGTTTATGTTCATCTGGGTGAAGTGGAACCGCCCCTGCGATCTGAAGGTGCAACGTTCACAGCAGAACCCGGAATTACTGGGTATCTGCTTTGATGTCGAGAACAATGATACACTTGACATGATTCGGGAACTGAAGCGTGATTTGAAGATTGAAATTATAGACCTTTAATAACCACTATCCCGGTGCGGCCTGACCACCTATCCGGGAACAAATTTCGGGATATTCCGAAAAAAATCGGGCAAGCGTGCTTGGATAATAAAAAAGAATTTGCATATTTGCGGTGCTCAAAGATTTAAATATATACCAAAGGACAGCGAGTTCTGTCCGATTGCACCGCATCCGGACATTTTTTATGCCTGTATGCAAACCGTCTATAATACGGCGGCATCTGCACCCGTGCATACGTTGCAATGGCGTATGCGAGTCCTTTGGTATAGGTCTTTGAGCGACGGGTTAAGCGGATGCCGTTCTTTTTTTATCATCCGCACAAATGCTCATTAAATTTATACCATTATGAACAAACAAAACGCAATGCAGGATGCGCACCTGCAACTGTCGAAGTCCTCAACCGAGGAACAACTGAAACAATACTTCATGGGTATTGTAGAGTTAAACAAGTCAAGTGAAGAATTTCCTATCAACCTTGATGACATCTGGCCGATAGCTTATAATAGAAGGCAAGAAGCCGTGAGAGCATTGACAGATGAAAGTTCTGGCTTTATGCAAGACCTTGATTATCAATTTTTGCGCAAAAATGCGCAAAACTATGAAGGGCATACACCAGGACGCCCAGTGATAGAATATTTCCTTTCTGTCTCATGTGCGGAATACTTAATCGTCCGCAAGTGCCGTCCGGCGTTCGAAGTCTACCGCCGCGTATTCCATCAGGTAGTAAACGGTGGAGTCAATCTGTTGGGAATGGGAAAATACTACACCATACACGAATACTGCCAGATGTTCGGCAAGTCAAACAAGAGCTTCTACGGACTCATTGCCAGCTACCGCGACGAATTTGCCATGATAGGCAGCATGTGGTATATATCGAAGTCGCTCTGCAAAATGCTGGAAATGCGGAACAATGCAGAAAGCATCCGCCTTTCCATCCGTGAAAAGACAAAGAAACGCCAGTTGGAACTTGAATTTAAGGAGGACTGACCTATGGCAACGAAATTCAATTATGAACAATGGGAGAAATACCTCAAAATTGCCGACTTTGAAGAAACTGTTGTTTCGCTGGATAATATTCTTTTTACCGCAGTCATGCGATTGCTCGACACGGATACTGGCGGACCGGTAGAACAAGACCAGACCGATGTGTCAAACGTACGTTTCCTGCTTGAAAGCCTTCGCAAGTGCATCAGACAATAATACAGAACAATCCCCGGCACCGAAACCGATGCCGGGGATCGTTCTGTCTGTGTATGGTATCATTCTCCCGGTTCACCCAGGAACTCTACGAAGGCGGCATGTTGCAGGGGAGTCAGTGCGCGCTGTCCTTTCTGGTAGTGCAGTTCGGTCAGACGCTGCTGAAGTTCAGAGTTGAGATTCACCCAGCGGCGAAGTTGGGAAACGGCACTTCGCGGGGTGCTGTGAGGAAAATAGAGCAGGGCCAGATCGGTCAGGTAAATGGCATTCATGGGTCGCTTGTGTTGTTTTTAAGAGTTAATGAATCGACTATAAAGTTACTAAATTCAAATGAAAAAACTACCCCGTAGTAAATTATTAATTACCGCAGGGTAGTTGGATCACTACCTGGCAGTAATGTCGCAGTCACTGCCAGGTAGTCGGTGATCAGGCTCCCAGACCGCCTTCTTCCTCTTCCGCAGCCGGAGCATTCAGCGGCTTCACTTTGTGAAACGTCAGGTTGTCAAGGCTGAGCTGACCGCGAAGACCGATACCGGGACGGAACTGAAGCGATACCTTCCGGATGTTGGCGGTGCTGAATTCTTCTTCAGCTTCTGCGCCATCGCTGGAGATTTGCGCCTGGAAGCTGCCCAGATTTTCCAGTTTCACAATTTCACCCTTGGAAATATGCTTGTTGATCTGTTTCACCAGGGCACGGATCACGTTCAGCACGTCTCCGTCGGTGAGGGTAGTGGAATACGAGATTTCTTCGGCCAGTTCGTTGATGTCAACGCTTCCGGATGCCTGTGCCTTCGCATAATACTTTGCCGGTGCCCCCTTGTCATTGGGGTTTTTCATCTGTGCAATGCTGTAATTGATAGCCATAGTCAGTAATGTTTTTGAGGGTTGATAAATCAGTTGTTTCTGTCATGACGCTGTAAAATTACGGCAGGCAGCGGCAGTCCTGTCGTCCAAAGTACCGGAAGAGGTGATTCAAGGCATAAAGTGTTGATTTTTGTGCGGTTTTTTGTATCTTTGCGGAAAGGATAAAGGCTTAAAAAAATGAAAGGTAACCGTCAGAAAATAGTGGGAATGAGTTATGCCTTCCGCGTGCAGGACATTGTGCGCATTTATGATGAGCATGCACGGAGCGGACTGTCCAACCGGGAAATCCTTCGTCGTTACATCTGGCCGAAATACCGCATCTGTGAAAAGACTTTCTACAATATCATCAACGCCAGCGCCGATCCGCGCGTAACGGAGCGCATCGCCCAGGCGGAACGGCAGCTGACGCTTTTCGGTTAAAAGGTCTGTGTGGCCTGGCAGGTGAAATCGCTGATGTCTTCCACCAGTTCCTCGTGGTTGTGGTTGGTGCTGCTGCCCGTTCGGCGGGTCATACAGACAGATTCATTTCGGACAGACAGGAAGAAGTTGAACAGGTGCGCGTCAATCTTGTCCAACAGATCAAAGCGTTCCAGCGATTCTTCCTGAAACACGCTTCCATCCCTTGCGCTTCCTTGCCATTTGGTGACCACATGCAACCGGAACGGAACGTCTGCCTGCTGGGTGGTTCCTCCCAGCGTGCGCCACTGCACTGGCCGGAATTCGATAAACACCGCCGGGGTGTCAAACGGCTCTTCCTGTTCGATAAACTCCACTTGCTCGTTCCACAGGTCAATGTGCCGGATCAGCGGCTGTCCGCCGTCGTCTTTCAGTTCTTTCAAAGCTTCGGTCAGGCCGAGATAAAGCATACGTCTCATAGTGTGTCAAAGTTTTTAGCGTTATTGTAAAAGATTTCTTTCAGCAGTTTTTCCAGGTCGGGATGGTTCCCGATGAACTGGCGTTTGGGAATGGTGATTTTGCTTCCGGTTTTTTTCATAGCCATTCTCCGGTAAAATTCGGCTTCCTCTGTAAGGGCACGGTTCCGTTTCGTATTTCGGAGGGTTCCGTCCTTTTTTCGGCTGAAACGTTCGGAATAAGTAATTGGTATTCCGGCTTTCATCCGCTTGCTGCCTGTAATGGTAATATACTTCCACCAGAAGTATTTCTTCATTTTTCTGGTCACGGTGATAGTGCCGCCTTCGTTATGTATCTTTGCATACGGTTGCGTGGTTTCTATCACAACACTGTCACGGTCGGTTACCCGCCCCGTGATGCTACGTCGCAGGTTCCCGGTACGGATGAGCAGTCCCCGGTTCTCATCATCGTTGTATTTACGCCGTGCCCACTTCTCATTAAAGAAGGCTTCCCGCTCAAAGTTCCGGTCGAACTCATCAAGGGCTTCCACTTTAATGTCCTTCAGCGTTTCTTTTATCAGCAGGTTGATGCGTCGCTGGAGGTCGTCTGTTATTTTTTTGCTTTCATTCATTTGGTAGTTTCAAAATTTGTTGTACTTTTGCTTTCGCTCTCACATATATCATCTTCGGGCAAAATAAACATTCAGACTTTATTTTGAACAAGATATAAGGAATAAGCCCCTATGGTGGCCGTGCGGAAACAATCGGCTGCATCATTCGCCCAGCGTATATGTGGAGAGCACACCTACGGGGGCTTTTCTTTTTATCACAATTCTTATAATTATGCTCTCTAATAAGAATTTGATTGAAATCCTCAACATTGAGGGAAACGAAGTGGCGGTGTCCCGCCAAGGTATCAACAACTGCATGGTGAACCTCACCCAGATGGCGAAGCCGTATGGAAAGGGGAAACAGGTATCGAACTGGTTGCGCAGAAGAGAAACGATAGAGTATCTTCAATACCGTTCCTCGAAAATGAGGAACGAAGACCGATTGCTGGAGCGTTACGGGAATTTGAGGAACGCTTTTGATGAAACCTACGGCGGACAAATCATCATGGTGCAGGGAGGTAACGCAAAAGAGCAAGGAACCTGGTGTACCGACTTCCACATCGCCCTCGATTTCGCCCTCTGGCTCGACCCGGTACGCAAGGACATTGTTTACGACCATTTCATCAAGTTCCTCACCGGCCGCAACGTGGGCACGCTGGTAAACACCCGCACTCTTCCCGCACCGAAACACCGTGAGGGCTTCCGCAAGCTGGAGGCTATCCTGCGCAGATACACTTCGCTGGCCAACCTGAAAGAGATTGCAAAACGGCACAACGTGACGCTCCATCACGTGAAGGACGTGCTCAGCGGAAACAGTGTGAGCAATCCCGTACTCCAGTCCATCATCGACATTGCCAAGGAAAACAAGAACAAGAGCATCACGTTCCCCGACTGGCGCATCCGCAAGAAAGGCATCGACTACGGACAGACCGCTTTCGACTTCGAGCCGCAGGAAATTGTGGAACTTAAAGAACAGGAGGACTGAGCCATGAGAACGAGATACGACATGACCCGGCTTGAAAGCGTGGTGGCGGACAACACTCCGAAGGAGCTTGCCGCGGCATTGCAGGCCGTCCTGCTCGATTCCTGTGTGTATTACACCGACGTTACGAACCGCGGCTGTCCCGACAGTACTGATGCCGACAACATTCTTATGGTACGCGCACTGCTTGAGGCATTGCAGGAAACACATCAGGTATAATGGAATAATTGTCATTACGGTTTGATATTTAAATAATTAATCGTATATTTGCATTGGTGCTAAGCCGAAAGGCCGTGCGCCCCGACTCAGGCAGGTTTCTTTATTTGAAATCTGCCTGTTTTATTTCCCAATTATTTTTCAATATATCCTCACGATTATATGTTACATCTTTACCATTACGGATAATTGTTAATGATTGTACGTTATCAGCTCTTCTAATCCTACTTGTAATCGCATCACGTAAATTTCCCAACGGTATATCAGTATCCAGCCATAGCACAATGTTGTCAGCTTGTTTCCGTCCGTCACGTATCAGGCGGTCGATGGCATTCACGGACGGGGTGGAAGCCATCTTGTATTCCTGCTCCATGTCCAAGGTGCGGTTGTAGCTGTCTGCGCTCTTTCTGCCTTGCGGATTGTCCAGCAAGTCTATTTCGTAGCCGTGCTTTTCGGCAAGGTAGGTTCCGATACGGATGTTCTCTTCACGCTCATGCTTTCCGTGTCCGTCATGAATGCGGAGTTTTCCGGCTTTGGTGGGAACAACCGTATAGTGGCTGATGCTTTCCTGAAGCAGCCTGCACGCCCGGCATACCTCATTGTCCGGAATGTCGGCGGCCAGCTTCATCTTGTCGGGACGATAGTCGCACTGGTTGCATTTGCGCAGGGTGTATCCGTTGTATGCCGGGAAGGTGGTCATCCGCTTGCCGGGATTGAACATGAACATTTCCTGATACTTTCCTGCAGTGGCCTGACTGCCCAGGTTCATGGCTTCCTGCTCGTTGCTCACGGGGTATTTGTCCTTGCGTACCTGCACCACGGTACAGCGGCAATTCCAACCGTTGGGCGGGAAATATTTGTCCCAGAACGGACTTTCGATGGGCAGGGTGATGTTATGCAGCATCCGATGAGTACGTCGTACCCGCTTATCGTACATGGTCCGGTACTGGAGGTTATATCGGTCGCCATCCTGCTCGAATTTCTTCCATCGTGCCGCCATCAGCGCGGATGCCTGGGCGAAGTTGTATTCTGTTCGCAGATACTGCACGTTGTAGGTGTCATATACCTTTTGAACATCATTTAGGAACTGATTAAACGGCTTGCGGTTTCCTTCTTCATCCAGCAGGGAGGGGAAAGTCTCGTTCAGTTCGTGGAAGGTCTTGATACCGCTGAACACGTAGTTCGATTCCTTCAGTCGTTGCACCGATATGTCATCCAGAGGCACTTCCTTCAGGGCGGTGTCTACCGCTCCGTCCAGCACATCGGTATGGGTGCGGATGAAACGCTGCACCTCTTCGGCGGTCAGGCTTTCAGGCGATATTCCCGCCTGCTGATAAAGCCATCCCATGAGCAGCATCCATCCGGCTTCCAGGGTGGGAAACTCCATGGTTTCCTCCGCTTCTTCCGGTGTTTCATCTTCTTCCGCCGCCAGTTTCAGGATGTCGGTGTACCGCTGATGCAGCCCCTTATAATCGTCGGGGCTTAGTCGAAAAAAGGGTGTTCTCCTTCCGGTAATACCAGCTTCTGCTCTTCCTTTCCTGATTTTTGTTGTGCCGTTTTCTTCACATCCGGAACCGCTATGGAGGAAGTGTCTTTCTTCCGCTTCAGCGGGATGTTGTATTTGTCGATAAAGTATTTCGGCTCTACTTCGTAATGCTCCAGCAGCAGACGCTCGTAGGCTACCTGCTGTTCAGTGGTATAGTCTGCCGATTCATCCCACGCGAAGCGGAAGCCTTTCAGCGGGAATCCGTGACGGATCATGCGGGGGATGAGCTGCCAGTTCACCAGGTCACGGATGAGGTCGGCATCCTTCTGAATCAGGTTTTCCAGCATCTTGCGGTGCACCTCGCTCTGCGAAAGGCTGGCACCGTCTTCCATGGTCATCGTGACGGTAAGGATTCCTTTCGATATTTCCGAGTTACAGCGGTCGATACGTTTGTCGTACACATTGAACGCATCGGCACGGGTGCTTTCCTTCAGGTCGACGGTAGTTCCTTCGGGAAACAAGCCGTAAGCGGCTGCTCCCATGTCACGCAGCATCCGTTCGATACGGTCGTATTCCTTCGGGTCGCGGCTGGTGGTAGTAGCCACTCGCAGCGGCATACCGAATATTTCTCCGAACATATCCCAGAACGAACACATGTTCTTTTTAGGAATGGTCTGCTGGGCACATTTCAGATACAGACCCAGATTATGCGTGCCGCCTGCCTCGATGCACCAGTCGGTCATTTCACTGTTCCGGTAGTCATAGCCCACCTGCCAGGTGTCGTTCTCGTGGGTGATGATGACACCGTATTCGGGAATGACGTGGGTACGTGGAATCAGGCTGACCCGGTTGTAGGCCATCCGCCCGTCCACTTCCACCACGTCGCCCAGTTCAATAAGTGAATGACCGTAGTTATTGCTTTCCAGTGCTAACCGCAGGAATTCCTTAAACCAGGGAGCTTCCAGCAGTTCCGTCAGTTCCGGATTCTCCACACCCTTCGCGTCGCAGATCTTGAAACTCTTGTTCAGTACGAATCCCATGCGCTGTTGCACGCATCCGGTCAGGTGCAGGTCGGCATCTACATCGGTATAGAGGTTCAGCAGACGGGTACGGTTCGGGTTGTCCACGTTGATAGCCATCTGCCATGCACGCCGCCAGTCGGCCAGGTCACGCCGTGTCAATGCTTCAGTGAGCAGCTGGAGCTTGACGCTCATTTCCTTGATGCGCCGTCTTTCGGCGGCATTCATCCGGTTGAGATATTCTATTTTCGGTTTCTTTGCCATAGTAGTTACCAGATATAATTGTTACGTTTGTCGGAACCGTAGCGTATGCCGGCTCCGGTCTGTTCTCCTTCCTCGCCCGTGGGTTGCAGTTCGGGCAGGTTCATGACCGCCTTTCCAGCCTGTACCTTCTCCAGATAGGCGACAGCGTTTTCAAACTGTTCCTTCCGGATTTCATACCCCATCTTTTGCGGCAGACTGAGCACCATGAAATAGAGTGCCAGGTCGGCCACCAGTCCCACGAGGTCAAGGTTCCTTGCTTCGCCTTCGGCGGTGAAGGCCGCCTGCATGTCATAGCGTCCGTCCAGATAGCTTGCTATCCGGTCCATGGCACGGCGTTCGGCCAGCAGACGATTGTCGTCCGTGGCCTGCTGGATGATTCTCAGCGCGTCGGCGCTGACTTGTATGTAGTCTTGTTCGGTGATAAACATAATTACCATGAGTTTTTAGGAGGTTGCCGCACGCCCAGTCGGGGAGTGAACGAAGCCTCACGGGTTTGTTTCTGTAATTTATAAATTGCTCCCTCACTGGCATCGGGGAAGTCATCGTGTGCCCGGCTTCCCTGTTCGAAAGCCAGTGTCTGGTCGATTCCGGCCCGCATGTCGGGGTCTTCTTTCAGTTTTTCGTTATAAAAGAAGTAACCACGTTCCCACAGTGGGCTAATAGCCTCCACACGGGCGAACTTGTCGGGTTTCTTCCGCTTGTCGGGCATGATGGGAAGCTGGTAGCCCCGTGCGTCACCTTCGCGCTGGAATTCATCGAGAATGGTGTCCTGCATGAAGTTGGCTTCCATGTAGATACTGACCGCCGCATCCTCAGGCAGTGACTCGTAGACATCGTAAAGCCAGCGCACCATTTCGCCTACGCTGCACTGGCGGCAGAAGGCACGCAGCAGATGCAGTTCCCGGTGTGAGGCGGTTTTCAATCCACGTCTGGGGCGGCCTATCATGGCGGCAGCCTTGTAGTCGTTCTTTCCGGATGATTTCCACGAAGGGTCGATGTAGAGCACAATCTGTTCGTAATATTTCAGTTTCAGCATCGGCCGCCAGCGTATCCACCGTTCCTGAAACACGGCTCCCTCGGTGATAGGGTTGTTCATGTATTCCTTCTGAAACGAGCGGTAGCCCATGAACTGTTCACGGTCGCGCAGTTTCTCGATGGTGTAGAACTCCGGCCAGGCCGGATTCCCGTTGCGATCGATGGCATTTACCTCGATAGTTTTCACGGTCGGCGTGTCGATGATCTTCTGTAGCACGGAGTTTTTCGCAATCAGGTTACCCACCATGATGAAACGCCCGTCCTTGCCGCCGAAGCAGCCGAACAGGGCTTCCTTTATCCAGTTGGTCATTTCCCGTACACGGGCTTCGCTCCGGCACATTTCATCATCGTCCAGGTCATCCACCACGATGTAGTCCGGACGCATCTCCCGGAAACGCAGACCACGCGGCGACTGGCCGCGGCCTCGGGAGAAAAAGGCGCACTGGTCACGTGTAACAAATTCGCCTTCCTGCCACATTCCGCTGTTGTATTGTTCGCCAAAGTCCCGGATGATGTATTGATTGTATTGCAGCTCAGCCTGCAAATCTCCCAGCAGACCATCGGCGCTGTCTTCACTCTTGCCCACCAGTACCATGACATGCAGCTCACTCCGGAATTTCAGCCAGAGCGGGATGCCGATGTCCAGGTGTACTGACTTGGCATGACCGCGTGGCCACTTGCAGACCAGGCGCAGTTCCGGATGGGAGGCGATGTAGCGTGCCGCCTCGTTATGGAATTTCGCATTCGGACACTGGCAATAATGCGACAGGTAGCGCTGGCAGAAATAGTCGTAGTCTTTCAGGGCACGGGCGATATTCCGCTTGCGTTCCGCTTCGGTTTCCACCCGTTCCTGCGAGGTCATCCGTTCCACTCGCTTGCAGTGTTCCTGCCATCGTTTCAGGGCTTCTTTCTTTTCCTGTTCCGTCATGCTTAGCCTCCTTTCTGGGCGAAGAGTTCATTCAGGTAATCGTTGTGCAGCTGGTTTACGAGCTGGAACAGTTCGTTGGTAAGCTGAGGATATTCATCCCGGTGTGAAGCCAGCCAGTTTTCAAAATCGATCATTGTGTCGATACGGTCTACCACACTGGCCTTCTTCTCGAGCTTTTCGATGGCGGTGGCTGTCTTGATAAGCTTGTCGCCCAGGCTGGCCAGCATATCCTCGTTTCCCGGCTCGTTCGCCTTGTCGAGCAGGGAATTGATGGAAGACAGCAATTTATTCACCAGTTCCGGACGGGTGATGCTGCGTGCCGCCTTCATCTCTTTCCATCCCAGGGTGTTTATCCAGCGGCTGAGCGTCTGACGGCTCACTTCCACTTTCTGAAGAATCTCTTCCTGCGAAAGTCCGCTCATGTAGAGCACCCGTGCCAGCTCCTGTTTTGTGTCGTTTTTAGCCATGTTTTACCTTGTGTTTAATATTCGTTTAAGGCAAAGTTCATCCATTTTTGGGCTTAGGGAAAAAAGAAGTGCAAGCGTTACAGAAAACAGTGCACAGGTTACGCACTTCCTTGCAACCGTTACACACTTTTTTGCCCGGACGGGAAAGGCAGAGTAAGTTTGCGTCAAACGAACGGAAAAATGGCAAAACGAATCAGAATATCGAACGAAACGCTGAACTGCTACGGCACGTGGATCCGTACCGAAGGCATCGACCTGACGCAGTTTAACCGGAATCCCGTACTGCTCTGGATGCACCAGCGGGGCGTGGTAATAGGAATGATCAAGGACATACGCGTAGCGGATGGAGAAGTGACCGGCGAACCCTGGTTTGATGAGGTACGCGAAGAATCGCGTCTGGCAAAGCAGCAATGGGAAAAGGGCACGCTACGTATGGGTTCGCCCAACTTCGAGATACTTGAAACAAGCGAAGATGCTGCCTTGCTGAAACCCGGACAAACCCGTCCTACCGTAACCCGCTGCAAGCTGATGGAATACAGCATGGTGGACATCGGCGGAAACGACGACAACATCCGGCTCTCCTACGAGGGACGGGAAATCAGGCTGGATGCAGGAGGCGGATGCGACCTGCCGCTGTTGAAGGAAAGCTTTAATGAAAACCAAACATTACAGACAATGAACGAACAACTGAAAACCATCGCCCTGATGCTGGGGCTGGCGGACACCGCCACACTGCAGGAAGTGCAGAAACAGATTAATGTGTTGCTCGGTTACCAGACGGCCAACGCGACGCTGCGTACCGAAAAGGAAAAACTGGAAAAGGAACTGGAGACCTTGCGTCTGTCGGGCATTACCCAGCTGGTAGAAGAAGCCGTAACTTCCGGAAAGATTGAAGCCGGGAAGAAAGCTCACTTTATCGATCTGGGGAAGAAGGTAGGCCAGGAAAGCCTGAAACTGACCTTCGAAGCCATGCACGGCACAGTAAAGCCGTCGATGGTATTGAACCGCGCTACCTCGCAAACGGCAACCGGCGACTGGAAGAAACTGAGTGAAGTTCCGGCAGAGGAACTGAAGCTGATGCGAAAGGACGATCCGCAACAGTATCGCAGACTGTACAAGGCAGAATACGGTGTGGACTGCCCCGAACTTAACTGATTGTTGAACACAAATTAAAACACGAACATGAGAAAAGAAATCGTAAAATTCGTAACCGGCACACTGGTGAATGTGTTGATGAGTATCATTATCCTCTTTCTGCTTGGAGTACCGAATGCAGGATTCTGGGGACTGATTGTGGGCGTAGTGCTTCCGATAGCACTGGGCAAGTTTCTTCCGAAAGGTGCCGCCCTGGAAGGTGTCTATACCGAAGTGTGGACGGGCGAGCTGGTGAAGCAGCTTCGCGGAGGTATGACTGCCTCCTGGCTGGACGGAGTATCGGATTATTCGGCTGCGGTGAACAACGAAGTGGTGCATCTGGTAGATGTGGGCGGTGACCCGGACGTGCTGATTAACAACACGACGTATCCCATTGCCGCACAGGAACTGGAGGACGGGGATATCGCACTGGGCCTTGACAAGTTCCAGACCAAGAAAACTGCCGTATCGGACGACCAGCTCTTTGCCATCTCCTACGACAAGATGGGCAGTGTGATCGAACGTCACGGCGACGCCATTACCATCGCCAAATTCAAGAAAGCGGCCCATGCACTGGCTCCGAACAGCAACACGGCGAAAACTCCGGTAGTGCCTACTTCCGGTGAAGATGACAACGGACGAAAGAAATGTACCCGAAAGGATATTATCGCGCTGAAACGCAAACTGGATGCCTTGCAGGTTCCCACTGCAGGCCGCCGTCTGGTGCTCTGCTCGGATCACGTGAACGACCTGCTGGAAGACGACCAGAAGTTCCGCGACCAGTATTACAACTACACAACCGGAAAAATTGCCAACATGTACGGCTTCGAAGTATATGAATTTGAGAACTGTCCGTACTTTACCAAGGAAGGAACCAAGGTTCCATTCAAGAACTCGCCTTCGGGCACCGACCATCAGGCATCCTTCTGCTTCTACCTCAAGCGTGTGTTCCGTGCACAGGGAAGCACCAAGATGTATTACCGCGACGCACAGACCAACCCGGACTACCAGCAGAACGAAGTGAACTTCCGTCACTACTACATCGTACTGCCGAAGAAGATGGAAGCTCTCGGTGCCATCTACAGTTATGACGGTTCTACTGCACAGACATCCGACCAAAGCGTAGAACCTGACAAGAACTGGGCTGAGACCAGACGCGAAGCTGAAACAGCCAAAATGGCTATGGCTATGTCTGATGGAGGAGAAAAAGGCGTGAGCGGGCTGGAAGAAAAGTTACAGGAAGACCCTGCAGCCGGTGAGGAACTTGAAGCATAAGGAGGACTGAAGGATGAAACACTTTACAATGGGTGAACTTTGTGCCAGCACCACCGCCGACGCTCATGGAATAAAGAATACACCGCCTCTTCAGGAGGCGGGTAATCTGAAAGCCCTGGCCGACAACGTGCTTGACCCGCTCCGCGAATGGTACGGGAAACCGATTGCCGTCAACTCCGGGTACCGTTGTCCGCAACTGAACCGGCTGGTAGGAGGTAAGGCAAGCAGCCAGCATCTGAAAGGGGAGGCTGCCGACATTACGGCAGGAAGCAGGGAAGAGAACCGGAAACTCTTTGAGTACATCCGTGAGAATCTGCCTTTCGACCAGCTGATTGATGAAAAGAATTATTCCTGGGTGCATGTGTCTTACAAGCGCGACGGGAATAACCGGAAACAGACACTGAAACTTTAAAGACAAACCGGCCATGAGCGATACAATCAGGGAAATTATACAATGGCTGTTTGCTGGCGGAGGGCTGTT
>UMGV01027715.1_pt1 | contig 31703 bp, 30 predicted proteins | sample 1965361 | NCBI WGS metagenome assembly UMGV01 (sample SAMEA4836081, study PRJEB28245) | human gut metagenome | biome: gut microbiome; material: fecal sample | place: Denmark | collected 2008
TATTATTATTCAAAAGATAATGGATCAAATTATGTAGAAAGTACATCAAGTAGTTATACATTTAGTAATTTAACAAGTGATGCAACATTCTATGTAAAGGTTTACGTTAAAGATAGCAATAATAGAGAAAGTAGCGTGTCTGCTACATTTGTTAGAACGAAGATTTCATTAAAAGAAGTATGTTCAAGTGGTACAAATTTAGCTTCATGTATAAAAGCTTATGGTAATAAAGGCTCAGATGCTACAAATGTTTATATACATGATAGTTCTTTAGTGAATGGAGCAGGGGACAATAGTTATAGATTTGCTGGTGCAAGCAATGATGTAAGTAATTATGTATGTTTTGGATCAACAGTAAGCCCATGTCCGGAAGATAATCTATACAGAATAATCGGAGTATTTGATGGTAGAGTAAAACTAATCAAAGTGATATCTGTAGGAAATATACTGTGGGATAGTAGTAACGCTAATAATGGATATGGATCAAATACATGGTCAACGTCAACTTTGAATGTATATTTAAATAATGAATTTGTAAATACATTTGATGCTGTAGCGAAAGGTAAAATAGATACAACAACATGGAAAGTTGGCGGGAATGTTTGGAAAAACATTGGAAAACAACCAGCCAAAACAATATATCAAAATGAAGTGATAAATCCAGTTCCTGGATCAACTTCACCAAACGGCGAAAAAGAATATAGTGCAAAAATTGGGTTAATGTATGTAAGTGATTATGGATTTGCAGCAGCCCCAAGTGCATGGACGGTAAATCTTAGTAGTTATAGTCGCTCAGACATTTTAAGTACTAATTGGATGTTTTTAGATACTTATGAATGGACTATTACTCGTAGTACAAACAATTTAATAACTGCATTTTTTGTGAGCCATGATGGTGCTATAGAATATAATTGCGTGAATCTAGATTTTAAAATACGCCCAGTCTTTAATTTAATCTCTTCTACAACTTATGTATCTGGAGATGGTACTAAAACTGAACCGATTCGCATAAACTAGTGCTAAAGATGAACTTAAATAAAAAGCTGATAGTGTAATACTATCGGCTTTTATTTGTTTATCTTTTGAGTATTTTTAAAATTTAATTTTACATAGTTATTTAGGATATCTATTCCTTTTTCGTTTACTAGTTCTTGAACAAATTCATCTACATTTGTTCCAGCTCCTTTAGGTATTTCTTTTCCTAGTTCTTCACTCATTTTATACATTTCTCTTAAAAATATATATCTACTTATAATTGATGCACATGCAACACTTAAGCATTGTTCTTCAGCTCTCGGAGTAAATGTTATATCTGTTACTTTTTTTGGCAAGTCTATTAAATAACCAAAATAACTTTTTGGAGTAGTAAATTGATCCACTACAATTTTATCAAATGGCAAGTTTTTTTCTACAAGATTTAGTAATACTTTATTATGAAGTATTGCTTTTATTTTATTCATGTTTACATTTTCATGATTTAAATTATTATATTCCTTATTTGTTAAAACAAATGCAGAATAGGGAACTTTTTCCATAATTTTTGGTGCTATTTGTTTGATATAGTCATCTGTTATTTTCTTTGAGTCTGTTACCTTTAAGTCATGTAAATATTCTACATTATTGGTTGCTACGAATGTTGCACAAACTACGATTGGCCCAAAATAATCCCCAGTACCAACTTCATCAGAACCTATAGTTGAATACTTATCATAATTAAATTTTTTCTTTTCTTTTGTATCTTTATTTGCATTTTTATCTTTTCCAGTTTTAATGTCTATAATTCTTCCATTAAATTTCTTTTCCATATCAATCCATATATTAGCATCTATGTCTGCAGAAATTCCTTGAAACATTGCTTTGCCAGACTCATAAAGAGTTATGATTGTGCCTCCTTCATCTGCTTGAAATATAGCATAAGGAGGAGTTTTATCTCTTTTTAAATCCTCATAGTATTTTATCATTTTAGATTTTATATTGTCACTTACTTTAAAAACTATTGTCATATTATTTTTCCTTTCTTTTATTATTTTAACATATTTTTTAATAAAATGATAATATTTGACTTTATTTTTGTCCATATTTATAATATAATTAATATAAGGAGAGTAGAAAAATGAATATAATGAGTGTCGTAATAATATTAATTGTATTATTATATGTTGCTTTGGGGTTTAAACGTGGGGTTATTAAAACAGGAGTTTCTTTAATTGGAACTATAGCAATATTAGTAGTATCTTTTGTTTTAAAAGATATAGTAGCTAATTTTTTAATGGAACATTTGCCATTCTTTAATTTCGGAGGTATATTTGAAGGTATTACATCAATTAATATTTTAATGTATGAAATGATTTCTTTCATTGTAGTATTTGTAGTTTTATATTGTGTTTTAAATATTTTACTTACATTATCAGGATTAATTGAAACTTTACTTAAATTTACTATTGTTCTTGCTATTCCATCTAAAATACTAGGAGCTTTACTTGGTTTAGTAGAAGGAGTTATTGTTGCTTTTTTAGTTGCTTTTGTATTCTTACATTTAGCACCTACAGAAAAATATGTTATGGATAGTAAACTTGCCATAGTACTTTTAGAAAGAACTCCTTTTATAGGTAAAATGACCACTAGTACAACACTTGCTCTTGAAGATATTAATAAAATTGTTAATTCTTTAAAAGAAGATGATAATAGATCAGAAGCTAATTATAAAGTTCTTCATCAAATGATTTATTGGAAAGTTATTACTGTTGAACAAGCTCAAAAGTTAATAAATGATAAGAAAATTGAATTCGATAATGAAGTTGAATTAAATGGGTGATTAAATGATTAAATATTTAGAAAAAGAAGAAGATTTTAATAATCTAATTCAAAATAGAGTTTTAGTTGATTTCTATGCTGATTGGTGTGGACCATGTAAAAGACTTGGTACAATACTTGAAGAAATTAATGATATTGACATATTAAAAGTAAATGTTGATTTATTTCAAAATATATCTAATAAGTATGGTGTTATGAGTATTCCAACTATTATAATATTTGATAAAGGTAATGAAATAAAGAAAAGTATAGGATTTAAAACTAAGAACGAATTACTTGAATTTATAAAATAGTTAAAAATAAAGACATTTGATAGAAAAAATGTCTTTTATTATGTTATAATATGTTATATCGGAGGTAGTATTATGATTAAAGGTAAACCTTTTGTTAAGTGGGCTGGAGGTAAAAGACAAGTAATTGATAAATTAAAAATGTATGCCCCGGAAGAATTTGATACTTATTTTGAGCCTTTTGTTGGTGGGGGAGCTCTTCTTTTTGAGTTATCACCTAAAAAGGCTGTTATAAATGATTCTAATCAGGAACTTATGAATGTTTTTATGTGTATAAAAGATAGTGATAAGTTTGATAAAATGTGCAGAGAACTTAATCATCATGAAGCAAGTCATAACGAAGAGTATTATTATGAAATAAGAAATTTGGATCGAGATAAAAATAAATTTAAGAAAATGGCAGATTACAAAAGAGCTGCTAGAACTATTTATTTAAATAAAGCATGTTTTAATGGTCTTTATAGAGTTAATAGTAAAAATGAGTTTAATGTACCATTTGGAAAGAAAAATAAAGTTAATACTTATGAAGGACAAAATTTAGGTGTTATAAGTGGTTATTTAAATTATAATGATATTGAAATATTATCTGTAGACTTTGAAGAAGCTGTTAAAAATGCTAAAAAAGGAGATTTTATATATTTTGATCCTCCATATGATTCTGATACTCATACATTTAATAGTTATACTGAAGATGGGTTTAATAAAGATGAACAAAGAAGACTTGCTAGAGTATTTAAAGAATTAGATGAAAGAGGCTGCTTTGTTATGCTTTCTAATCATAATACTATTTTAGTAAGTGAACTTTATAAAGATTATAATTTTCATTTTATTGAAGCTAAAAGAAATATAAATGCTAATGGTAAAAAAAGAGGCAAAGTTGAAGAAGTTATTATTACTAATTATGAAACTAAGTAGGTGTTTATGAAAATATATTTAGATGATAAAAGATATTTATTCTTTGATGAAGGTAAGTTTGATAGTTGGTGTGTTTATGAAGTATTAGATGATGGAAGAGTAAAGGCACCATTTGATGTTGAATATTTTAGTGAGTTAAAAAACTTAACAAATGTATTTGGTTCTAGTATGTTATATGATGATTTTGTTAAATTATATAATAAAACTACTTCAAAGTTTGATAAGAATATAGCTTATGAAATAAGACTTATTACTAATCATTATGATGAGTATAAAGATGAAGTATTTAGAATATTTAGTATTCTTTATATGGGAATGCTTGCTGAAGAAAATAAAGCTAATACTAGACTTGGTAAAAGAGTTAAAAGACTTGGAATGTATAATTTACTTGTTAAAAATATGCCACCTGAATATTGTGCTGATTTTATGAAAGGTATGAAGTGGCAGGAAATAGATAAGTTATGTAATGAAGACGGATTTTAAAAACTGGAGTTAGTTAATTACACTAACTCCAGCATTTTTATATGCTCTCATTAAGGGTCCTGCACCTAGTTTGATGCCACCAAAATATCTTACAACTACGATCATTTTATTATTTAAGTTATTTACCTCTAACAGATTATATAAAGGAAGCCCTGCTGTACCAGAAGGTTCTTTATCATCTGTTTTGCCTGCAGTATTTCCAAATTTATAGGCATAAACGATATGTTTGGCTTTTTTATGTTCTTTTTTAAGTTCATCTATTATGATTTTTATATCTTCAGTAGTATCAAGTTCATAATAATAAGCTATAAATTTTGATTTTTTTATTTCTTCTTTATTTGTTTTAATTAATTTCATAAATTTTTCCTCTCATGTATTAATTATATCGTAAAATTGTCAAAATTTGTAGTATAATATATTTATGGAGGTTACTTATGTTAAAAGAAAAGTTAAAAACTATTCCTCATTTACCTGGATCATATCAAATGCGTAATATAAATAATACAGTTATTTATGTTGGAAAAGCTAAAGATTTGTATAAAAGAGTAAATAGTTACTTTAAAGGTAACGTTACAGGAAAGACTGCTAAAATGGTTAGTGAAGTAGTTGATTTTACTTATATTACAACATCAACAGAGCAAGAAGCATTCATTCTTGAACTTAATTTAATTAAAGAATATGATCCAAAGTATAATATTTTGCTTAAAGATGATAAGTCTTATCCTTACATTGAATACATAAGTAAGCCTTATCCAAAACTTAAAGTATCAAGGTATTTAAGCGTTAAAAGAAAAGATAAAAAGCTTTTATTTGGACCTTATCCGAATGCTTATGCTGCTAGAAAAATTGTTAATTTAATAAATAGATTATATCCTTTAAAAAAATGTGAAGGAATGCCTAAAGATGTTTGTTTATATTTTCATATCGGTGAGTGTTTAGGTTATTGCTCTAAAAAGATAGATAAAGAAGCTTTAGATAAAATGGAAAAAGATATTTTAGAATTTTTAAGAGGTAATGATAAAATATTAATTGATAAAATTATGGAAAAGATTAATACATTTAGTAATATGCTTAATTTTGAAGCTGCTTTAGAACTAAAAAAAGAACTTGATTATATTAAAGTAGTTCTTGATAAACAAAAGGTTGAACTTCATGATTATATAAATAGAGATGTAATATCTTATTATCTTGATGAAGGTATTGTATCTGTCCAAATACTATTTGTCAGAAATGGTAAAATAGTGGGTGGAAATAATGATAAATTCTACTTAATGAGTGATATTTTAGATGAAGTTAATTCATATATTTTGAAATTTTATGAAAGACATGAAGTACCTAAAGAACTTTTAGTGGAAAAAGACTTGAGTGCAGAAATAATCGGTAATATTTTAGGTACTAAAGTTGTGGCTCCTGAAAAGGGAAAGAAGAAAAATTTACTTAATATGGCTAAAGAAAATGCTAAGATCGCTTTAGAACAAGAAATAACTATTATTAAAAATGATGAAAAGAGAAGTGTACTTGCTAATGATGAGTTAAGAAAACTACTTAATATGGAAGTTCTAAATAGAATAGATTCATTTGATAACTCAAATTTATTTGGTACTTATGCTGTATCTGGAATGGTTGTTTTTAAAAATGGGAAGCCCGCTAAGAAAGAATATCGTAAATATAAAGTAAGTGTAGATAAAAATGATGATTATAATACAATGAGAGAAGTTGTTTACAGAAGATATTATAGATGTATGGTTGAACAAAGTGAAATGCCAGATTTAATACTTGTGGATGGTGGTGTAAGTCAAATAAATGCTTGCAAAAGTGTTTTAGATGAACTGCATTTAAATATTAAAGTTTGTGGTCTTAGAAAAGATGATCATCATAGAACTAATGAACTTGTTGATGGTGATACATTAAATACAATTGAAATACCTAGAATGAGTGATGTTTTTCATTATTTAACTAGAATACAAGATGAAGTGCATAGATATACAATTACGTATCATAAGACCTTACGTGATAAAGGTTCTATTGGAAGCCTGCTTGATAATATTGATGGTATTGGAAGTGTTAGAAAGAAAGAGCTTATTAAAAAATATGGTAGTGTTAAGAAAATGGGGGAAGCATCAGTTGAAGAGTTATCTTTGATAATACCTGAAACTGTGGCAATTAATTTGAAAAAATATTTAGAAAGTAGGGATAAAAGTGATACTAACAAAGAATAAAAGTATTGTACCTAATAAAAATATTACTTACTTTTTAAATCCTGATTATATATATGTGCCTGCCAAAAACATTTATGTTAAAGATGGAGAATATGTTTATAAAAATCAAATTATAGCGGATAAAACATCTTCATCAGTATCTGGTAAAGTATTAGGTATAAAAAAGTGTAATATAATGGGAAAACTTAAAAATACTTTAGTAATTCAAAATGATTATAGAGAGTATTTCAAAGATAATAATATGAAAATGAAGATTACTATACCAAATATGCTGAAAATCTTGGAAAAAGATAAAGTATTATTTGATAAATTTAAAAGTAGTAAAACTTTTGATAATATTGTTTTATTTGCTATTAATGATAATCCTTATGTTTATAATGAAGTGTTTTTATTTAAAGAAAATATTAATGATATGTTGTGGTTTTATGATAAATTATTTAATTTATATACATGTAGTAACAATTTACTTGTTTTAAAAAATACAGATGCTTTTGTAATTGATGAATGCTTAAGTACTTTGGGTAGTTATCCAGAGATTAAATTAAGTTTAGTAAATGATGAATATTTACTAGAAAACAATGAAGTATTAGGTAAATATTTAAAATTAAAAGGAAATACGTTATTTTTAAGTGTTACAGAACTTGTTAAAATATATAACTTATTTAAAGGCAAGGTAAGTACTACGAAGTTAATTACTATATCTGGTGATGCTATAAAGGAAAATAAAGTTTTGAGAGTAAAAGTTAATACTTCTTTAAAAGATGTAACTGATAAGTATATTGATATTAATGAAACTTGTGATTATATTATAAATGGACTCATGACTGGTTTTAAAATAGATAATATAAATAATTTTATTATTACGGAAGAAGTAAAGTCTATAAATATTATGAAAAAAAGAAATATTAAGGAAAGCAAGTGTATTAGATGTGGCAAATGCATAAGTATATGTCCTTGTGGTGTAAATCCAGTAAGTATGCAAAATAAAGAAAAATGCATAGATTGTGGCTTATGTACATATATATGCCCTTGCTATATAAATTTAAGAGAAAGGTTAAAGTAGTATGAATGTTTATTTACATGATAAAAATGATTTGAAAAAAAATATTATAAAATATATTATTTGTTTATTATCACTTTATTTATATGGATTTTATAAAAATGGAATACTTCTTTATTCTAAAGATTATGTTAGTTTTTTAGAAATGTTTAAAATAGTTTATTTGCTTATTTTATCTATTTGTGCGTACTTTTTAACTAATAAAATATTAAAAAAAGAGTTTAAATTGGATTTAACTTTCTTGAGTTTATTTTTAATTCCTTTGTTTATGCCTTTAAGTATTAATTTATTTGTTTATTTTGGTATTGTATTTATCTTTCTACTTTTTAGAAAATATTATAATGTAGCTTTAGTAATACTAGTTTTATCGTTTCTTGGTAAATTTGCAAGCCCCATGGATGATACAAATCTTTATGCCTTTAGCACTTGGGACTATTTATGGGGAAGGAATATCGGAGGCATTGGATCAACATCAATTGTTTTAGGAATAATTATAGCAATTGTTTTGTCATTTACAAATAACTATAAATACTTAATTAGCATATTTGGTATTCTTAGTTTTTCTATATTAAGCATTTTATTTAAAGATTATGCATTTTTAATAAATGGTAATGCTATTTTGACTATTTTGTTTATTGCAACAATTCCTGATGAAAGCCCAGTTTTAAAAAAATATATGATTATTTATGGTTTATTAATTGGAATACTTGGATCTATTTTTATGAAGGTTTTAAATCCTTATTATGGTATGGTTTTAAGTACTGCGGTAATTTCGATAATTTACGAAATTTTACTTGTAAAAAAATTTAATATATAGTATATTAATGTTAAGGATGGTGCTTATGAAAAAAAGAGTTGTTATTGTGGTTGGTGTTTTGGTGTTATTAATAGTAATACTTGCTTTAATTATATGTTTTAAACCAAGAGAAATTAAGAATTTAAATTTAGCAGAAAATATTACTATGGAAATTAAAGATGGAAGTCTTACAAATACGAGTGCAACCGTAATTATTACAGATCTATCTGGTGATGAAAGTGTAGATTTAACAAATAAAGAATTTAAAATTGATTATAAGAAAAATGGAAAGTGGTATAGACTTGAGTCTAAAATTAAAAATGAAGTTACTGTCAGGACTTCAGATAATACTATGGAAAATGGAGATAATGCTTATACTCAAGAAATTAATTGGGAAAAATATTATGGTAAATTAGATAAAGGCCATTATAGGATAGTTAAAGAAGTAAAAGCAGATCTTTATATAGTTGCTGAATTTGATATTTAAGAAATTTAAGAAAATATAGCTCAATTTATGGGTTATATTTTTTCTTTTTGTAAAAATGTTGAAAATATGCGTGAAATTGTTTGCAATGTGTCAAAAAAAGTGATATAATAGTAACGATTTTTAACAAGGGGATAAAGGGGAATGTTATGGCTTATATAAAAGATGAAGAAATAAATGAAATTAGAAGTCGTGCTAATATAGTTGATATTATTTCTAGCTACCTAAATGTTAGCCAAAAAGGAAAAAACTATGTTTGCCTTTGTCCATTTCATAATGACCATTCACCAAGTTTAATTATTTCACCAGAGAAACAAATATTTAATTGTTTTACATGTCGAACTGGGGGAAATGTTTTTACTTTTGTGATGAAGTATGAAAATGTTTCATTTCTAGAAGCAATCAAAATTGTTGCGGATAAGATTGGTTATAATCTAAATGTTAAAGATTTGAATGTTAATGTAGATAGTAAGAATAAAGAAGATTTTGAAATTTATGATTTTGCCAGTAAGTATTATACTAATAATATAAATACCACAGATGGTATAAAAGCTCGTGAATATTTAAGCAAAAGAGGTATTAATGATGCTATTATTAAAGAATTCAAGTTAGGACTTGCTTTAAATGAAAAAGATACATTTTATAAAATAGCAAGTAAAAAGGGTTGGAGTATAGATACTCTAGATAAACTAGGTCTTATTAATAAAGTCAATGCAAATATTTATGATACATTTATAAATAGAATTGTTATTCCAATAGAAAATTTAAAAGGAGAAGTTGTTGGTTTTACAGGAAGAATATTTAATGGTGAAGATAATACAGCAAAGTATTTAAATACAAAGGAAACAGCGATATTTAAAAAAAGCAGTTTATTATTTAATTATCATAATGCTAAAAACTTTATTAGAGAAAAAAGATGTGTTATTGTAGTTGAAGGTAACATGGATGCCATAAAGATGAGTGCTAAAGGATTTAAAAATGTTGTGGCACTTATGGGAGTTGCTTTATCTAATGAACAAATTGATATTTTGAAAAGATTAAAGGTGCCAGTAGTTTTAATGCTTGATAATGATAATGCTGGATTGGAAGCAACTGTAAAAAATGGTGAAATTTTAATAAATAGTGGCATTGATACAAGTGTTGTAAGATTAAGTGGTGCTAAAGACCCAGATGAATATATAGAAAAATATGGCATAGATGCCATGGATAATAATATAAATAATGCTATTAAATATATAGATTTTAAAATAGAATATTTAAAGAAAAATAAAAATTTAAATAACATGGAAGATATGATTACTTATGTAAAAGAAGTAATTAATAGCTTAAATAATCAGGATGACTTGACAAAAGAGCTAATTATATCTAAAATAAGCAAGGACTACCAAATTGATGTAGACGTTTTGAAAAAGGCTATGGTAAATGTTCCTATGAAAAAGGAAATAAAAGAAGAAATAATAAGGCCTAAAATGTCTAAATATCAAAAAGCTAGTCATAAAGTACTATATTACATGCTTATGGATACTAAGTACATTAGTATATATAAAAATGCACTTGGGTACTTTAAAGAAAGGATAGAAAGAGTTTTAGCTAGTGAAATAGAATATTTTGCTAAGGAAAATAATAATATTGATGTAGCGGATTTTACAACGTATATGATGGATAGAGAAGATGAATACGAACTTTTACAAATAATTTTAAGTGAAAATGGGAATACTTCTATAAGTGATGATGAGTTTGAGTCGTGTGTAAAAGCTATATTAAATATTTATAAAAAGGAAGAAATAGAAAAGCTTAAAAGTAAAATTGCAGAAGAACTTGATCAAAGTGAAAAGGAAAAATTGCTTGAAAAGCTTATTGATTTAAAAAGGAAGTGTGAATAATGGAAACTATTAAAACTTTAGAAGAAAGAGAAAATACTTTAATAGAAAAAGGTAAAGTAAAAGGATTTATTACTTATGAAGAGTTAGCACTCGAATTAAAAGGCTTAGATATTGATAATGATGCTTTAGATAATTTATATAATAAATTAGTTGATAATAATATTGCAGTTGTTGCTGAAGCTGATGTAGATAGCGATACTGGTGAAGCTAAGATTAAAGAAGAAGAAAAAGAAGAAATAATGCTTAGTGATGAAGATATAACTAAAGATGTTAATATTAATGATCCAGTTAGAATGTATTTAAAAGAAATAGGAAGAATTCCACTTCTTTCAACTGATGAGGAAGCTGAAATATCTAAAAGAGTTGCTTTGGATGATCCTGAAGCTAAAAGAATTTTGGCTGAATCAAATTTACGTTTAGTTGTATCAATTGCTAAAAGATATGTTGGTCGTGGACTTTTATTTTTAGATTTAATTCAAGAAGGCAATATTGGTCTTATGAAAGCTGTTGAAAAATTTGATTATGACAAAGGATATAAATTTTCAACTTATGCTACATGGTGGATTAGACAAGCAATTACTCGAGCACTAGCAGATCAGGCAAGAACTATTCGTGTTCCAGTCCATATGGTTGAAACAATTAATAAAATGAGTAGAGTTCAAAGACAACTTACCCTAGAACTCAATCGTGAACCTAGTGAAGAAGAAATTGCTAAAAAAATGGGAGTTGGTGTAGACAAGGTACGTGAAGTATTAAAAATTAGTCAAGAACCAGTATCTTTGGAAACTCCGATTGGTGAAGAAGATGATTCACATTTAGGCGATTTTCTAAAAGATGAATCTAGTTTATCACCAGAAGAATATACAGAAAATGAAATATTAAAAGAAGAAATTAAAGAAGTTTTAATGTCACTTCAAGCTAGAGAACAAGAAGTCTTAGAACTTAGATTTGGTTTACTTGATGGAACATGCCATACGCTTGAAGAAGTTGGTAAAAAGTTTAATGTAACCAGAGAACGTATAAGACAAATTGAAGCAAAAGCTTTAAGAAAATTGAGACATCCATCTCGTGCTAAAAAATTAAAGGATTTCTTAGAAGAATGATAAGAATTAAAGCTTTAGCAAGTTTAGTAGATAAAGATAGTAGACTAGTAGATATTGGTACTGATCATGCGCTTTTACCAATTTATCTTTATGAAAATGAAATAACTAAAAAAGTTACTGGTAGTGATATATCAAGTAATGCCTTAGAATTTGCTAAAAATAATTTAAAAAAACATAATTTAAGTGATAAAATAAAGCTTATTGTTAGTGATGGTTTTACTAATTTAAATGATGAATATGATACAGCAGTTATTTCAGGAATGGGTACAGATACAATAAAAAAAATCTTAGATAGAGAAAATCTACCTAAGAAATTAATTATATCTAGTCATAAAAATGTAGATAAGCTACGGTTATTTATGAATAAAAAAGGTTATAAAATAATAAAAGAAATTACTTTAAAAGATAATGACATTTATTATGATATGATAAAATATGAAAAGGGAATAGAAACTTTAAGTAATTATGATATATTAGTTGGTAAAAGTAATGATACAGAATATAAATTGTATATTTTAGATAAGTATAAAAGGATATATAAAAAATCTAAAAATGATAAATATTTGGAATATATAAATATTATTGAAAGAAAACAGGATTAGGAGAAGAATTAGTTAAAACACTTGGAGTAACAGTTTTTGTTACTTCTTTTTTTGGGGTAACATCTATTGTTTTAGTATTGCTGCTTTTATTAAATTCTTTTGCAATTTCTAATACTTTTTTTGCGTTTGACATCATTGGTTTTATTTCTTTATAAATCGGTATTGCTTGATTTACAATTCCTAGTCCTTTGGAAATACCTGATAAAACTTTGGTTAAACTAAGAGAACTTCTGGCTATATTGGTACCGAACATATACAATCACCTATATAATTATATGAAAAAATATCAATAATTGATTGTATTATTTAAAGAAATTTGTTATACTTAGATATAGTAAAGGGTGTTGTAATATGATTACAGAGGATGTTAAATCAAATAATGCTAATCCATTTATAGTTATTTTAAATATATTTAAATATGCTTTTGTTGGTCTGAAATATATCTCTTATGAATTGTGGGTCGATTTATATAATGGCGCAAGTTATAGAGTTGATAAGACATATCAAAGTACAAAACAAGCCTTTATGACTGAAGAAGATAAAATTTATGAAAGAACAAAAAGAAAAGTAAAAAAAGAAAAAGTTTATAAATATAGTGCTAAAACACTTGCTAAGTTAGAACAAGAAAAGAAAGAATTGTTAGTTGATTTACAAACTGCAGGTGCTACTAGAAGTAAAGAACCACATGTATATTACTATAAAGCTAGAGATAATACTGGTAGAATTATAACTGGAACGATGAATGGTTTAAGTAAACTAGATATTAATGCTTATTTACTTAATGAAGGCTATGATGTTTATGTTATAAAGACATCTCCATTTATTGATTTTGCTTTTAAAGATTCTTCATTTCTTGGTAAAAAAATGTCTACTAAAGATTTGATATTTTGGCTTACTCAGTTATCTACTTATATTAAAGCAGGACTTACATTAAATGAGTCTGTTAAAATTCTTACAACACAAATGAAGGGTAATAAAGCAAGAACTACTGCTTTTAAAGCAATTTCTTATGAACTTACTTTGGGTGAAAGTTTTTCTTCAGCCTTAGAAAAACAGGGAACTATGTTTCCAGCATTACTTATTAATATGATAAAAGCTGCTGAAGCAAGTGGTACATTAATTGAGACTTTAGATGATATGGCTGCATATTATACTGAAATGGATGAAACAAAAAAACAAATGAAAAGTGCTATGACTTATCCATTAATTGTATCAATTTTCTCTGTTTTAGTAATTATATTTATTATGGTTTATGTAGTACCTCAATTTGAGAAAATATATGAAGATCAAGGTGCACCTGTTACGGGAATTACTAAGTTTGTTATTAATTTTAGTATGTTTATTAAAAATGATTGGTATTTGGTACTTATATTTCTAGCAATAGGTATAACTGCTATGGTACTTTTATATAAACATGTAAAGGCTTTTAGAACTAGTATGCAAATATTTTTTATGAAAATACCAGTTATTAAAGATATTATAATTTACAATGAACTTACAATATTTAGTAAAACTTTTGCTTCACTTTTACGTAATAATGTATTTATAACAGATAGTATGGATATTTTAAGTAAAATTACTAATAATGAAATATATAAGTCTATTCTTTATAAGACAATTCAAAATATTGTTAAAGGTGATAAGATAAGTGATGCTTTTAAAGATCATTGGGCTATTCCTGATGTTGCATATTATATGATAGTTACTGGTGAGTCAACTGGTGAGCTAGCTGAGATGATGCAAAAAGTAAGTGATTATTATCAAGGACTTCATAAAAATATGATTAATAGCTTAAAAGCGTTTATTGAACCAATTATGATAGCATTTTTAGCTGTTGTTGTTGGAGGCATTATTATTGCTGTAATTATTCCAATGTTTAATTTATATGGAACTATTCAAAATAGTTAAGGAGGGTTTTGATGAAAATTTTATCATTTATATTAGGAACTATTATGGGTTCCTTTTATCTTGTTTTAGGGACTAGACTTCCAAAGGGAGAAGATGTTGTTAAATCTAGAAGTAGATGTGATAATTGTAAAAAAATATTAAAATGGTATAATTTAATACCTTTGGTATCTTTTATTGTTCAAAGGGGTAAATGTTCAAGTTGTGGGCAAAAAATTAGTAGTGAACATTTTTTTGCAGAAATTTTTACAGGTCTATTATTTTTACTTACAAGTATCTATTTTTCTTTTGGCTATAATTATTTGGTTGGTTTAATTATTGTGTCTTTGATGGTTATTATATTTATTTCAGATTTTAAGTATATGATTATTTTAGATTCACCACTTGTAGTATCTGTGGTTCTTATAATTATTTTAAAATTAATTTATTTTGGTTTTAAAACAACAATATATAGCATAATATCTGGTTTAATCTTATTTTTAATTATGCTTTTAATAGAAAAACTTGGAAGCTTAATACTAAAAAAAGATTCTCTAGGTGGAGGAGATATTAAATTCGCATTTTTAATGGGACTTACATTAGATGTAAAACTTGGTATAGTTGCTTTAGTTTTGTCAACTTTTTTAGCTCTTCCTTATGCTGTTGCAAGTGTAAAAATAATGAAAAGTCATGAGTTCCCGTATGGACCATTTTTAGCTGGTGCTTTATTTATAGTTTTCTTTCATCTTGATAAGTTTACTAATTTAATAAATTTTCTGTTTGCAATTTAAAAACGACTTAAATAAGTCGCTTTTGTTTTGCAAAAAGTTTTTACATTCAGTTGATTGTATGCTACCTCATTTATTCAGAAATGAAGGTGAGGTGATGCACATGAATGCAAAAGATACATTTATCTTAATGCAATTCTGCATTATAATTTATTTATTAATTATAAAATAAAAAAGCATCTAAATCAACGAGGTTGATTTAGATGCAACCAATATTTATTCGGTAACATCCAATCTCGGTGAAAACTGGATGTTCCATTTTAATTTATGTAAATTTCCTTTGCTATATACATATTATCATATAAAACTTAGATTGTCAAATTATATTTGATTAAAAGTGATGCTTTTATAATTTTTAATTGATATAGTTGCTTATAAGAGGTTAACTTTAGATATTTGCAAAGAATAAAATATATCAATTAATAAGTTAACTTTTTTAAATACTTAATGTTTAGGAGAACTACAAATAAAATATTTATTATCTCTGCTATAACTAGACTGTAAATACCTATGTGACAAAGTGATAAAATTGCCATAACTAAAAGCTTTAAAATAACTCCCCATAAAGTTATATTCATAGTAACTTTAGCATAACCTAAGGCTTGAAGACTTGATGTAAGAACACCTTCTAAGTAAAATAGGACAAAGAATGGCGCTAGTACTTTGATGTAATTAGAGCCACTTGTGGTATTATATAATGAAAAAAGTAATGTATCTCGGAAGGTAAAAATAATAAATGAGAAGAATATACCTATTAAAAGAGCAAATATTATGCTTTGGTGTATTCTTTTTTTTATCATTTTAGTATTGTTTTCACCATGAAATTTACTTATTTCAGGTAATAGTGATGTAGATATGGCAGCAATAAAGAAACCTGGCATAGTAAGTAGTGCAAGAGAGTAGGCATTATAAGCACCGTATTCACGTAATATATACGAAGACGGATAACCTGAAAATAAAAGTAAATTGGTAAGTATAATTGGTTCTAAGAAATAACCTATATTACCAATTATTCTACTTGATACTGTAGGTACTGAAATATTCAAAATATCTTTGGTATGTTTTTTACTTGGAAGTAAATTAGTTTTAAAATCAATATGTTTAGGAATAAAAAATAAAAATACAATAATTGATGATATTTCCGATATTATAGTTAAAAGTATTAAACCTATGACAGCATGCATTACTGATTTTTCCATAAGAATTGGTAAAACTATAACTATTATAATGAGTCTAATAATTTGCTCAATTATGTTACTTGTTGCATGTGGTACCATGTTTTGTTTGCCTGCAAAATAGCCTTTTAAAACTGATGAAATTGATACAAAAGGTAAAGTAAGTGCAAAAGCAAGTAATATTGGTGATGCAAGCGGTTCTTTTAAAAGTGTAGTTGCTAGAAAGTCACGGGTAAGTAAAATAAGCAAAATAAGTAAAAAATTAATAGATAAAATTAAAAATGCTGCAGATGTAAGAATACGTATGGAACGTCCTTTATTTTCTGAAACGAGTTTTGATATAGAAATTGGGATGGCAAGAGTTGCAATTGTAAGTAAAAGAGAATATGTAGGAGCTGCAATAGCATATAAACTTATTCCATATTCACCAATTATACGAGTGTAAATAACTTTGATAACAAATCCTAATATTTTAGTTAGAAAACCACTACAAATAAGTATTAAAGTTGATTTTATAAATAAATTTTTTTTCATGTTGTGCTATTTCTCCTTTATTTAAATACAAAAATGTTATATAATAAATATATGTTGGAGGGTGGTTATTTTGCCAGATACAATTACATTTGATGAACTTATTCCATCTCTTTCTAAAAGAGATGATTTTGAGACTATAAAAAGAGCTTATGAATATGCTTTTAATGAACATAAGGGGATGAAAAGACTTACTGGTGATGATTTTATAACTCATCCTTTGGAAGTTACTAAAATACTTATGGAACTAAATGTCGATGATACAACAATTATTGCATCACTTTTACATGAAGTTATAAATAATGGTTCGAAAACTTATGAAGATTTAGTGGAAGACTTCGGAGAAGATATAGCTAAGATTGTTTTAAGTGTGTCTAAAATTAATAAGTTAGAACTTCCTGATAATAATGAGTCTAGTGTTATATATTTAAGAAAGATACTTGTTGGTCTTGCTGAAGATGTTAGAGTTTTATATATAAAACTTGCAGATAGACTTCATAACATGAGAACTAACTGGGCAATTAATCCTCAGAAACAAAAACAAAAAGCTGAAGAAACTATGTCTGTATTAGTGCCAATTGCTCATAGACTTGGTATTAATTCAATTAAAAGTGAACTGGAAAATTTATCACTATATTACTTAAAACCAGATGTTTATAATGATATACTTGAAAAACTAAATGAAACTGTTGATGAATTAAATGATTGTCTTGAAGAAATGAAAGAAAGTTTAATAGAACTTTTAACAGATGCTGGAATAAAATTTGAAATAAAAGGAAGAGTTAAAAGTGTATATAGTATTTATAATAAACTTTCTAATGGTAAAGAATGGAATAAAATATATGATATACTAGCACTTCGTATTTTTGTTAATGAAGAGTCTGAATGTTATCAAGTTATTGGTTTAATTCATTCAAGATTTAGACCAATGCCAAAGAGATTTAAAGATTATATTGCAAGCCCTAAAGAAAATATGTATCAATCACTTCATACTACAGTTTATGGAGTTGAAGGCCATGTTTTTGAAGTTCAAGTTAGAACTTATGAGATGGATGAAATTGCTGAAAAAGGTATTGCAAGTCACTGGTCATATAAAGAAAAAGGTGCTAAGAAAATTCAAAACGTGATGGAACAAAAACTTGAAATGTTTAGAAATGTTATTGAAGCTAGCCATAATGATACTGATGCTGATTTCGAAAACATTGTTAATAGTGATATCTTTAGTGATTTAATTTATACTTATACTCCGAAGGGAGATGTTGTAGAACTTCCAATAGGTTCAACTCCGATTGATTTTGCTTATAGAATACATTCTCATGTTGGTGATACTACGGTTGGGGCCATTGTAAATGATCAAATTGTACCACTTTCTTATGAACTTAAAAATGATGATGTAGTCAATATTAAAACAAATAATAATAGTTCACCTAATAAAGATTGGCTTTCATTTGTTAAAACTAGTCAAGCTAAAAATAAAATAAAAGCATATTTTAGTAAACAAGATAAAGAAGAATATATTCAAAAAGGTAAAAGTATTTTAGAAGCAGAACTTAGAAAAAGAAAATTATCATTTAATGATGTTTTAAATAATGAAACAATTAATAAGATTGTTAAAGATTTAAAGATGAAAGATTTAGATGAAATATATTTAAGTATTGGTTCTTTAAGATTTACTGCAAGTTATATTATTAATTTAACTAAAGAGGATAAACATGAAGTAGATGATGCTTTATTTGAAAGAAAAGTTAATACACCAAAAATTAATTATAAAAGTGATATATTAGTTGAAGGCATTCCTGATATTATGGTTAATATTGCTAAATGTTGTATGCCAATTAAAGGTGATGAGATAGTTGGTTATATTACTAAAGGACAAGGAATAAGTGTTCATAAAAAAGGTTGTAGTAATGTTCCAAATAATGATAGAGTTGTTAGTGTTTCATGGAATATGGATGCAAGCAATTATTATTTTACTAATATTTATGTTTCTGTTGATGCAGGTTTTGATTTACTTGTTAATATCATAACTGAAGTTGGTAAAATGGGATGTATTGTAAGAAGTTGCAATACTAAAGAATTTGATAATAAAACGGTGTATGAACTTAATGTTAGAATAAAAGATAAAGAAGAATTAGATAATGTTATGAAAAATATTAGAAAAATACATAATGTTATAGATGTAAAGGATGAAATGTAATGAGAGTTGTTGTACAAAGAAGTAAAAAAAGTAATGTTTATGTTGATGGTAAACTTGTAAATGAAATTGATAGCGGTATGGTTTTACTTGTTTCATTTACCCAAGGAGACACAGAAGATAATATTTCAAAAATGGTTAAAAAAATAGCTAATTTAAGAATATTTGATGATGAAAATGGCGTTATGAATAAATCTATTTTAGATGTGGGTGGAGAAATTTTATCTATTTCGCAGTTTACTTTATATGCTGATACTACGAAAGGTAATAGACCATCATATTTTAAAGCTTTAAATGGTGATGAAGCAATTAAGTTATATGAGAAATTTAATGAAGAAATGAATAAATTAGTTCCCACTAAACCTGGTATTTTTGGAGCTGAAATGATGCTTAATATTACTAATGATGGACCAATAACAATTTTGTTGGAGTTTTAAATGAAATTTTTAAATAAGTATAAAACTATAATTACTTATTTAGTATCAAGTCTCTTATCTTTTGGAGTTGATTTACTAGCTTTTAGTATATTTCTTTATTTTATTAAAGGTAAATTTTGTGAAGATATACTAATATCATCATATTTAGCAAGAACAATATCTAGTATATTTAATTATGTTGTAAATAAAAAATTGGTATTTAAAAATACTGTTAAGAAAAACTTTAAAGCTTTTATAGAATACTTTGTTTTAGTTATAGTTAATATTACCATATCTGGAACTTTAGTTACAAAAATATATAAGTATATTCATTATAATGCAACATTTATAAAAGCATTAGTGGATGGAGTAATATTTATAGTTAATTATTTTTTACAAAAGTATGTCATATTTAAAAATAAAGAAAATATTATAAAATAACTAGACAAACATATAAAAAAGTAGTATAGTTTAGTTATAAATTTATTGGCAAACCAGTAATTAATAAAAGTTTTATAGAGAGCTAATGTTTGGTGAAAGTTAGTAAATGGATATTAATGAAGATAGTGTCTTAAAAGTAAACGGGTATGCCCGATATAGCAGATAAAATGAAGATGCATAGAGTTCTATGAATTAAGGTGGCACCGCGGATAATTATTCGTCCTTAAGCTATATTAATTTATAGAGCTTTTTTACATATTAAGGAGGATATTATGAAAGGAAATATGTATAGAGATATTTATTGTGGAGAAGTTGATTCTTCATATATTGGCAAAGAAATTAAATTAGCTGGTTGGGTTAATAGTATAAGAAACTTAGGTAATTTGATATTTGTTACTTTAAGAGATGAAACCGGTATAGTACAACTTATTAGTGAAGATGGAGATTTATTTAAAGATGTACATAAAGAAGCAACAGTTACAATTACAGGACTTGTTGAAGCAAGAACACCAGATATGGTTAATAAGAATATGAAAACTGGTGAAGTAGAAGTTAGAGTTAAAACTTTAGAAGTTCTTGGGGATTGCACTAATGTACTTCCATTTGAAATTAATAAATCAAAAGAATCTAATGAAGATACAAGACTTAAATATCGTTATTTAGATTTAAGAAATAAAGAAGTACATGATAATATTGTTTTTAGAAGTAAAGTTATTGATTTTATCAGAAGTACAATGAAAGATTTGGATTTTTTGGAAGTTCAAACTCCGATTATAACTGCGACAAGTCCAGAAGGAGCAAGAGATTTTATTATACCATCAAGAAAATTTGCTGGTAAGTTTTATGCACTACCTCAGTCACCACAAATATTTAAACAATTATTAATGGTTTCTGGGTTTAATAAATATTTTCAAATAGCACCATGTTTTAGAGATGAAGATCCAAGAAGTGATAGATTATATGGAGAATTTTATCAACTTGACTTTGAAATGAGTTTTGCAACTGATGAAGATGTTTATAAAGTTGGTGAAAAAGTATTTTATGATGTATTTACTAAATTTAGTGATTTAGAGGTAAGTAAACCACCTTTTAGAAGAATTAAATTTAAAGATGCAATACTTAAATATGGTAGCGATAAACCAGATTTAAGAAACCCACTTATCATTGAAGATATAACTGATATTATGGAAAAAACTGATTTTGCTCCATTTAAAAATACTGTTGTTAGATGTATTAAAGTAAAAAACTTAGAAAAATCTAATTCTTGGTTTAAATCTATTGAAGAATATGTTAAAGGTATTCATGGTAATTTAGGTTATATTAAAGTTAGTGAAGGGTTAGAATTAAAATCATCACTTGCTAAATTTATGAATGATGATGTTAAGAAAGAACTTATAGAAAGACTTAACTTAAAAGAAAATGATGCCGTATTTATTGTAGCAGATCCTAAAAGATGTGCAAGAATAATGGGAAGCCTACGTACTAAACTTGGAAATGAACTTAATTTAATTGATAAAAACAAATATGAGTTCTGTATTATTAATGATTTTCCTTTCTATGAAGAAAATGAAGAAACCGGAGCTATTGAGTTCTCTCATAATCCATTTAGTATGCCAAAAGGAGGATTAGATGCTTTAAATAATAAAAATCCATTTGAAATTGAAGCATATCAATATGACTTTGTTTGTAATGGTTATGAAATGGCTAGTGGTGGAGTTAGAAATCATTCACCAGAAGTGCTAAAGAAAGCTTTTGAACTTGTAGGTTATGATGAAGACGTAGTTAAGTCTAAATTTCCAAGTCTATATGAAGCATTTAAATATGGGGCACCACCTCATGCTGGAATGGCACCTGGAATAGATAGAATTATAATGCTTCTTAAAAATGAAGAAAATATCAGAGAAATAGTACCATTCCCAATCGGTGCAAATGGTGCAGATGCAATGATGGGGTGTCCTAGTGAAGCTTTTCCAATTCAACTTAAAGAAGCACACATTAAAATAGATAATTAGAAGGCAATCATTATGTTAAGAAGGGTTGATATTAGTAAGATAAACTTAGGTAAAGCATATTTTCATTTTACAAATAAAAATAATATTGATAGAATAGCTTTAAACAATTTACTTCCTAAGATCGGAGAAAATTCTTCGATGATTGAAGAAACAGAAAAGATTTTCTTTTCAATTGGTGCTAGTGGCATTTTAAAAGTACAAGATGTTTGGCTTAAGTGGATGATGAATAGAATGTACGGAGAATGTAATCTTAGAAAAAAATATGATGGTGATGATTATAGTGGTAAACTTCATGCCTGGATTCAAGAATTTTTATCTAAAGAGTATAAAAATGATGAAACGAAAAAGAATGCTTTATTTACTAAATATTATCATGATATGCTAGAGAATGTTTATTTGGATCTTAATTTAACTAATGGATATGATTATGACAAAAATGATTATGATGAAGTGAAAATGAGATTAAATAAAGATACTAATTCTATAGAGTATTTACTTATGAAGGAAATGTATGGCTCTTATAGTGATACCACAAATAATAATATGGAAAGCTGGAACATGCATACAATTAGAAATAGATATGTTAAGTCTAGACTAATTCGAGTTGTAACTTATAAAGATAAAGATTTGACAGTTATAGAAATGTTGAAACTTATATATGAAAAATATAAGGATACAGATTATGATTTATTAGATGATTTTATGCTTTGGCTAAAGGAGAATGAAGAGAAGTAGTTATTTTGGGTAATGAAGTTAAAATTTGAATAAATTTATGGAAATAGTATTCTATTTCCTTTTTAAATGTGATAAAATAAGAAATATTGAAAGGACTGATATGAGTGATAAGTTTAAGTAAAGATGAAGCAAGATTATATAATTATATGATGGAAGTAATTGATCAAGTCATGGATAATTATGGATATGACTATGTAATGGGGAAAAACATAAGTAAAAAATATTACACTAATAATCTAGAAAACATAAATGTGTTTAATGAGTGTGATAGTATATTAGAAAAAGCAGAACTTATTAGTTTAGGTTATTATCTATTTAAAAGACTTGGACTCGAAGACGTAGAACTATCTATAAATAAGAACGATGAACTTTGTAATTTATTAGATATTCTTGATATTGAATATTTAAGTAATATTGATAGTGATAAACTAAAATGGAATTATATTTATGATGATGAAATAATAGGCACTGGTTCTCTTAATAGTTTTAAAGTAGATATTAAAAAATTGCTAAGTGTACTTATGAATAATATAAATAAGGATGCTTTAAATAGGGTAATTGATGTAAATATTATAGGAAATAGTGAGGAAGAATCTTATCATGCCTTAAAGATAGCTCAAGATTTAAGACTTAATAATATAAATACATTAATAAATGGCGAATATAATAGTAAATTTAATGTTATTCTTCATGAAGAAGACTTAAAAAAAGGCATAGTTAGTATAAGAGATAATCATTTAGAAGAAGAAATAAAAATAGATGAAGCAGAAATAACTGATTATCTTTTAGGTAATATTTAAGGTGTATGTATGGAGTATGAAAAAAGTATATTATTAAATTGGATATTTTATAATAATAATTTAACTTATAGTATTGAAGCAAGAGATGAGATAATAAAATTTGTAGATGAATACTATGAGGATGCTCTTTTAGCTTGTAGTTATCTTTATTCTAAGAAGCAAAATAGTACAAAAATATTTTTAGCAGTTGATAAAGGGACTTTAAAAGATTATATTTTGGGAATTAATAAAAAAATTATTGATAGTAGTACTGGTTCCCTTACAAGTTTGCTTAATAAAGTAAACTCTTATAAAGAATTATTCTTTACGGAAAATGTAAATAGATTTAAGAGAAATTTTGAAGAGGGGATAACTGGTAGCTGTCTAGAAAATTTATTAGTAAATTGGTTTGAAATGATAAATTTATTTCCAAAAGAAAGTATGGAATATTTAAATTTTATGAATTTAATAAAAAAATATGGAAATGAAGTTATTGATGCATTATTTATAAATTCAATGGGAAGTAATCGTGTTTATAAGTATTTTTTGAAGGCTTTAACTGATGGGGATTTTGAAAAGTTTGCAAATTATGTACGAGTTACTGCAAGAAATTTTGAAATTACTTATAAGGAAAAATATTATATTTTAAGAAATAAGTTTATTTTGGCATTAGAAGATGTTGTTTGTAAGACTCATGAAGATTTTACTGATAAAATATATGCTGAGGAAGAAAGAAAATATATAGATGATTATTTAAATGGAGAAACTCCAGAAAAGGAAGGAAAATTAAGATGACATTAAAAGAATTACAAAAAGAAGAAAGTAGGTATATTAATAAAGAAATTGAAATTAGTGGTTGGATTAGAAATCATAGACCTCAAAAAGAATTTGGTTTTATTGATTTTTCTGATGGTACTAGTTTTAAACATTTACAAGTTGTTTATACTAAAGATTTAAATGACTTTGAAAAAATTGTGAAACTTCATAATGGCTCAAGTATTAAAGTAGTTGGCGATTATGTAAAATCTGAGGGTAGTGGTCAAGCATACGAACTAAAAGCAAAAACTATTGAACTTTTAGGTGACTGTCCAGAAGACTATCCTTTACAACCTAAAAAACATAGCATGGAATTTTTAAGAAGTATTGCATATCTTAGACCAAGAGCTAATACATTCCAAGCAGTATTTAGAGTTAGAAGTGTTGCTGCATATGCTATTCATAAATATTTTCAAGATAGAAACTATATTTATGTTCATACACCACTTTTAACAACTGCGGATTGTGAAGGTTCTGACCAAATGTTTAAGGTAACTACTTTTGATTTTGATAATTTACCTAAAAGAGATGGAAAAGTTGATTTTAGTAAAGATTTATTTAATAAAAAGACTTTTATTACTGGGTCTGGACAACTTCATGGGGAAACTTTTGCTTTAGCATTTAGTAAAATTTATACTTTTGGACCAACATTTAGAACAGAAAACTCAAATACTAAAACACATGCGAATGAGTTTTGGATGATTGAACCAGAAATTGCTTTTGCAGATTTAGAAGATTTGATGGATGTTGAAGAAGATTTCTTAAAATATATTGTTAAGTATGTTTTAGAAAATTGTCCAGATGAAATTGAATTTTTTGATAAATTTGTTGAAAAAGGATTAAAAGAAAAATTAGAAAAAGTAGTTAATAGTAGTTTTGTTAGAATTGACCATAAAGATGTAATTAATTTACTTAAAAATAGTGGTGAAGAATGGGAATTTACTCCGGATTATGATGATGATATAGCTAAAGAACATGAAAAATGGTTAACTAAGCATTTTAATGGACCTGTATTTGTTAAGAACTGGCCAAAAGATATTAAAGCATATTACATGAAACTTAATGAAGATGGTAAAACAGTAGCTGCAGTTGATTTGGAAGTTCCTGGTGCTGGTGAATTAATGGGTGGTTCTCAAAGAGAAGAAAAACTTGATGTTTTACTTGCTCGTATGGAAGAACTTGGAGCTGATAAAGATACTATAGATTGGTATTTAAATTTAAGACGTTATGGCGGATGCATTCACTCAGGGTTTGGAATGGGATTTGAAAGACTTATTATGTACTTAACTGGTATTGAAAATATTCGTGATGTTATTCCTTATCCAAGAACTCCAGGTTCATGTGAATTTTAGAGGTGCTTATGGGAAAAATAATTGCAATTGTTGGCATGTGCGGTAGTGGTAAATCTATTGCTAGTGGCTATTTAGAAGAAATAGGATATAAAAAAGTTTATTTTGGGGGAGTTACAATGGAAAAACTTAAAGAAGAAGGTTTTGAAGTTACTCCGGATAATGAAAAGATGATGAGGGAAAAGTTAAGAAGTGAGCTTGGTATGGGAGCTTATGCTATGGTGCTTCTACCTAGAATAAAGGAACTTGCTAAAGAAAATAATGTTGTTTTAGATGGACTTTATTCTTGGGATGAACTTAAGATTTTACAAAATGAGTTTGATATGACAACTATAGCTATTGTAGCAGATAAAAAACTTCGTTATCAAAGACTTAGTGAAAGAATAGAAAGGCCATTTAATAAAGAAGATGCTATAAAAAGAGATATTTCTGAAATAGAAAATATTGCTAAAGCTGGACCTATTGCATATGCTGATTATTATATATTTAATAATGGTACAATAATAGAATTTCATGATAGGTTAAAAGAAATACTTGCCCAAATTTAGTGTTGACAAAGATATGATTTTAGAGTAAAATTAGTACATATCGAATTTTTATGGAAAAATGAGTAATCTATTTTGAAACAGAAGAGAGGGCTAGCTGGTGTAAATGCCTTGTGAATATTTAGATGAAGAACAATTTTTCAAATAACATAAAACGCAGTAAATGTGATAAAAATAAATTGAGTCTAGAAAAGTAAGGTGGCACCGCGGGATTCTCGCCCTTACAAAGCTAGACTCTTTTTTTATTAAAGAAGGGTGAAGAAATATGAAAAAATTTAACAATAATGATTTTACTGAAAAAGATTTAGATAAGGAAGTATCTTTATTTGGTTGGGTTAATAAAAGAAGAGATATGGGCGGTGTCATATTCGTTGATTTAAGAGATCGTTCTGGTATTATACAAGTAGTATTTAATAGAGGATTTTTAAAGCAAGAATTTGAAATTGCTGAATCTTTAAAAAATGAATATTGTATTAAAGTTACAGGTAAGATTATTTTAAGAGATGAAGAAATGATAAATCCTAAGATTGCTACAGGAAAAATTGAATTAATGGCAAGTGATTTAGAAATTTTAAGTACTAGTGATGCTTTACCATTTAATGTATATGATGATGAAGATGTAAATGAAAGTGTTGGTCTTAAATATCGTTATCTTGATTTAAGAAGAGAAAATCTTAAGAATAATATTATTTTAAGACATAAAATAATAAAAAGTGCTAGAGAGTATTTAAATAATTTAGACTTTTTAGAAATTGAAACACCAATACTTTGTAAAAGTACACCAGAAGGAGCTAGAGATTATCTTGTTCCATCAAGGATTAATAAAGGTTCTTTTTATGCACTTCCTCAGTCACCACAAATATTTAAACAATTATTAATGGTTAGTGGTTTTGAAAAATATTATCAAGTTGCTAAATGTTTTAGAGATGAAGATTTGAGGGCTGATCGTCAACCAGAATTTACACAAATAGATTTAGAAATGTCTTTTGCTCAGGAAGAAGATGTTTGGAATGTTTGTGAAGGTATGATTAAAAAAATAGTTAAAGATACTAAAAATATTGAACTTGATGACTTTCCAAGAATGACATATAAAGATGCTATGGAAAATTATGGTTCTGATAAACCTGATACAAGATTTGATATGAAACTTTTAGATTTAACTGAGATTTTAAAGAATACAAGAATGAATGTCTTTAGACAAAATATTGAAAATGGTGGAATCGCTAAATGTTTAATAGTTAGAAATAATGGTGATAAGTATTCAAGAACTGATATTGATCATTTAATTGATTTTACTAGAATATATGGTGCTAAGGGAATGGCTTGGCTTAAATATGATAACGATCAATTTAATGGTGTTATTGCTAAGAACTTAGAAGATGAAAAGCTAGAAGAAATAAAAAATACTTATGATGTTAAGAATAATGATTTAATATTAATTGTTGCTGATAAGCCAAAAGTTGTTTATGCTGCTTTAGGTGCTCTTAGAATAAAAATTGCTAAAACTTTAGATATAATACCAAAAGATAAATTAAATTTTGTTTGGATTACAGATTTTCCATTTTTTGAATATAGCGAAACTGAAAAAAGATGGAAAGCTGAACATAATCCATTTACGATGATAAAAGATATAAATACGATTAATGAACCTGAAAAATGTATTTCAAGAAGTTATGATTTAGTTGTTAATGGTTATGAACTTGCCAGTGGGGGCGTTAGAAATCATAAAAAAGATGATTTAGCTAAGGTATTTAAAGCTTTAGGAATAAGTGATGATGAAGCTGAAAAAAGATTTGGTTTTATGTTAGAAGCTTTTAAATATGGAGTTCCACCACATGCTGGAATTGCTCCAGGTGTTGAAAGACTTGTAATGGTACTTTCTGGTACTGATGATATTAAAGATGTTATTGCATTTCCTAAAACTCAAAGTGCTCAAGATTTAATGAGTGAGGCACCAAGTGATGTTTCTTTAAAACAATTGAAAGAATTAGGAATAAAAATAGAGAAGGATGATGAAAAATGAGTAAATTTACAAAAGAAATGGTAAATGATTATGCTGATAAGTTACTTATTGGCTTAACTGATGAAGAAAATGAATTAGTTTTAAAAGAGTTTGATATTATTGAAAAACAAATGGATGTTATAGCAGATTTTCCTGATATAGAAAAGATAGAACCTATGACTCATGCATTAGATGATTTTACTTATACATTAAGAGAAGATGTTAAAGAAGAAAGTGTACCTATCGAAGACTTACTTAAGAATTGTGATAGATATGATGGACGTGAAATTGAAGTTCCAAAGGTGGTGGGATAATGACAGAATTTGGTATTGTAAAATTACATGAAATGCTTAAAAATGGTGAAATTAATAGTAGAGATTTAATTAATGAATCTTTGAAAAAATCACATGAATTGAATGAAAAGTGTAATGCTTTTGTAACTATCATGGATGATGTTAAGGAAATGCCTGTTACTGAAGATTTGCTTTCTGGTATTCCTTATGGTATTAAAGATAATTATTCAACTAAAGATATATTATCAACTGGTTCATCTAATACTTTAAAAGATTATGTACCATTTTTTGATGCTACTGCGGTTGCTAATTTAAAAAAGCATGGTGCTGTTGGGGTTAATAAAACAGCTTTAGATGAATTTGGAATGGGTGGTACTGGTACAACAGCTCATACTGGAGTTATTCGTAATCCATGGGATACTAAAAGAATGTGTGCTGGTTCTTCAAGCGGTAGTGCTGCTGCAGTTGCTGCTGGAGTTTATCCTTATGCTTTAGGTAGTGATACCGGAGATTCAATTCGTAAGCCTGCTGCATTTTGTGGCATTGTTGGCTATAAACCTACTTATGGGATGATTTCGAGATATGGATTATTTCCTTTTGCTTCAAGTTTAGATACTTGTGGTGTTTTAACTAGAAGTGTTGAAGATGCAGCAATTGTAGTTGATGCCATGAAAGGACTAGATGAAAATGACCAAACTAGTTGGGATTCAAGTAATATTCATCTTTATGATAGTTTGAATGGTGATGTAAAAGGTAAAAAGATATTTTATATAAAAGAAATAACTGATTTAAGTAATTACCCAGATGCATCTAATGAATTAAAAGAACATTTAGATAATTATTATAAAACTTTAGATTATTTAAAAGATTTAGGGATTGAAGTTCATGAAGTATCAATTGATAAAACTTTACTTGAAGCTGTAGCAAGCGTTTATGTTTGTATTTCTTGTGCAGAAGCTACAAGTAACATGTCTAATTTAACTGGTATTATCTTTGGACCTCGTGGTGAAGGAGATCATGTTATGGATATGATGAAGGATCATCGTACGAAAGGGTTTTCACCACTTATTAAAAGAAGATTTGTAATAGGTTCTTATGTACTTCAAAAAGAAAATCAAGAAAAATATTTCTTAAATGCTGCTAGAGTAAGAAGACTTATTGTAGATAAATTTAAAGAACTGTTTAAAGAATATGATGCAGTGGTGTTACCTGTTTCAACTGGGGTTGCTCCTTATATTGATGGTTCTAAAGATGAGCTTGAAAAGAGTGATACTACTATTTTAGAAGAACATTTACAAATTGGTAACTTTGGTGGTTTCCCATCAATTACAATTCCAAATGGTATTATAGATAACTTACCAGTTGGTGTTAATATTACAGGTAATTGTTTTGATGATGCGAATGTTTTAAATATTGCTTATGCTTTAGAAAGTAAAATGAATTATAAAGGTATGATAGCTGGAGGTAAAAATGAAATATAAAGTTGTAGTTGGACTAGAAATGCACTGCGAACTTAAGAGTAATTCAAAAGTGTTCTCAAGTGCAGAAAACTCATATAATGAACTTGCTAATGCAAACGTTAGACCAGTTGATATGGCTTTTCCTGGAACTCTTCCAGTTGTAAATAAAGAATGTGTTAGAAAAGCTTTACTTATGAGTATGGTTTTGAATTGTAAACAACCTGAATATATGTATTTTGACCGCAAGAATTATTATTATCCAGATTTACCTAAAGGCTTTCAAATTACTCAAATGCATGATCCTGTTGGTGTAGATGGCAATATTATAATTGAATGTGATGATTATGAAAAAAATGTACTTATTCATGATATTCATCTTGAAGAAGATGCTGCTAGTTTAGACCACTATTATGATACATCATTAATAGATTATAATAGAGCGGGGGTTCCACTTTTAGAACTTGTTACTGAACCTTGTTTAAGTTCTGCGGAAGAAGCTGTTGCATTTTTAGAAACAATGCGTAGAATTTATCAATATTGTGGGGTTTCTGAGGCTGATACTAAAAAAGGACAAATTAGATGTGATGTTAATGTTTCTATTATGGATCCTGATGCTAATGAACTTGGTACTAAAGTTGAAATTAAAAATATAAATTCTTTTGGAAATGTTTATGATGCAATTATTTATGAAATAAAAAGACAAAGTGAACTTAAAGATGCTGGAAGATATGATGAAGTAGTTCAAGAAACAAGAAGATTTGATGAAGAAACTGGTACTACTATTCATATGCGTAGTAAAGTTGATGCAATTGATTATAAATATTTTGTTGAACCAAATATTCCTAAGTATAAAATTGATAAGAAGTGGCTTGACGAAATAAGAAAAGATATTCCAATGCTTCCTAGAGAAAGAAAAAATAAATATATTAATGAATATGGTTTATCAGAATATGATGCTAATATAATAATAAAAGAAAAAGAATATGCTGATTATTTTGAAAAATGTATTAGTTTAGGAATGGATAAAAAACAAGCTGCTAATTGGTTAATAGTGCAAATAATTGCTTATTTAAATAAATATGAAATTACACTTCAAGATTTCTATTTAACTCCAGAATATTTAAATCAAATAATTTCTGAACTTGATAAAGGTACTATTTCTTCAAAACAAGCTAAAGAAATATTCTTTAAATCTTTAGAAGAAAATAAAGAACCTAAAAACTTTATTAGTAAAGAAAATAGTCAAATAAGTGATATTAATACTTTAAATAATATTATAGATAATATTATAAGTAATAATATTAATCAAGTAAATGCTTATAAATCAGGTAAAACTAATTTATTTGATTATTTCGTAGGTCAAGTTATGAAAGAAACTAAAGGCAAAGCTAATCCTACGATTACAAAAGAAATATTAAAAGATAAGCTAGATAATTAACACTAGCTTGTTTTTTTATATAATAGGAAAGTCATCCAATTTTTATAAAATTAAAATCTTGATATGTGGCCAAACATATGGTATAATTATATTATCTAAGGGGGATTGCTTAATGAATACTTATAAGGCATATAAATTAAGAATTTATCTTACTGATTTACAAAGAGAATTAATTGAAAAAACTTTTGGATGTACT